>Ga0316193_10000518_pt1 | contig 24165 bp, 22 predicted proteins | sample MerIslsedime2_MG_FD_207735 | JGI IMG/M metagenome (GOLD analysis project Ga0316193, IMG submission 207735) | Coastal sediment microbial communities from Maine, United States - Merrow Island sediment 2 | ecosystem: Environmental > Aquatic > Marine > Coastal > Sediment | place: USA: Maine... | reverse complement strand
CTTATTAATTGTATCGCTGGCAGGATTAGTTCTGGCGCGGGGCATTAAACTTCCACGTTACCGGGTGGGGACATTTTTACAATGTGGCTTCCATGGCAATCTCGGTTATATTGGCTTGGCTGTGGCCTTTTATTTCCTCGGTGACGAGGGCCTCACGCGAGCCAGCATCCTCGCCGGGTTTGTCATGCTGTTGCAGAATTTTTTGGCGGTGGTGGCACTCAGTCGTTTCAACAAAGAGCCCGAACAGAAACCATCCGTATTTTCTTTGCTCCGAAGAATATTGCTGAATCCTGTAATCATCTCCGCCATGGCTGGTATGGCTTTTTCTTTTGCAGGACTGCACCTACCGGTGATTTTGGACCGCAGTCTGAGTATTTTGAGCGGTATGGCTTTGCCTTTGGCTCTGCTGGTGATCGGCACTTCTGTATCTTTCGCCCAGATGCGACAGCAATTGCGGGTGACAACCCTGATTTCTATCCTCAAGTTGATCCTTTTGCCGGCACTGGGTTTGGCTTTTTTTCACTTCCTGAATCTTGACAGAATCGAGTATCTCCCTGCTCTTATCCTTTTGGCCTCTCCTACTGCTACCGTATCTTATGTTATGGCCTCTGAAATGGCTGGAGATGCCGACCTGGCAACAGCAGCCATTTCCATAACCACACTTGTTTCTGCTGTCACCTTTATCCTGTGGTTGGGGGTGGGGAGTTAAAAAAAGGCGCAGGGTGCAGGGCGCAAGGCAACAGGCATAGAGCAAAGCGTAAAAGCGAGTAAACGGTGAAGGGTAAACAGTTGAAGAAGAGATCCGTTTACCGTTCACCGTTTACTCTTCACCAAGTGTTCTGCGCTTTGCGCTTCGATATATATCAATTGACAGGGTTGGTGGAATTCGCTAGTGCTTGACATCTTAGCTCACTTTCGCCGGGAGGAGAATAGATGACAAAGGGCTACAGAGATCCTGCTGATTTTGGTGACGGCCTGGAGGACCAGCTGGAGCCGCTGGAGAGTCTGGATGTAAAAACTGCCGAAGACTTCGATCAGCTTTTTCGACAAATGACGAAGACCGCCTTTACTGGTAGGAACTTAGGTGAAGCGGCTGAGGTACTTACAGAGATGGTATCCGATCCTGACTGCCAGGTGGTGGGTACCTTTTCCGGCGCCATGACCGTGGCAAAGATGGGTCTCCTGATTTGCGATATGATCGACTGGGGTTGGCTGGATATGATCATAACCACTGGGGCGCTGATGGCCCATGGGTTTGTAGAAGCTGCGGGTATGACCCATTTTAAGCATGACGATCGCTTCAATGATGCTGCTCTTTACCGTCGGGGGTACAACCGAATATATGACACCTTGGAACTGGAAAAGAATCTAGATCGTGCAGAGGAGATTATCAGTGGTATTCTAGACAGCATGGATACCAGTGAGCCCCTCAGCTCAGAGATATTTTGCCGTGAATTGGGAAGATGGCTAACAGAACAGACTGACAAACCAGGAGTGTTGCAAAACGCCTATCTTAAAGACGTACCGGTCTATATACCTGCCTTCACTGATTCCGAGTTGGCACTGGACGTGGGTACTTGGATGGTAAGAAAGGCAATGGCCAGTGATCCAGCCTTAGACATAGCCAAAGCTGTCAATCAGGTGAATATCTCTTTCAATCCTTTTTTGGATCTGAGTTCCTATACCACACGGGTACTGAAGGCCAAGCGAGTAGGAATTTTTACCATAGGCGGTGGAGTGCCGCGCAACTGGGCTCAACAAGTAAGCCCCTATCTGGAGATTCTAGATGAGCGTTGCCAAGGTTCCTTGCCTTTCAGGAAGTTTCACTATGGCGTGCGGATATGTCCGGAACCTGCACATTGGGGTGGATTGAGTGGTTGCACCTACTCGGAAGGAGTATCCTGGGGTAAGTTTGTTGCTCCCAAGGACGGTGGCCGTTTTGCCGAGGTTTTTTGTGACGCCACCGTGGCCTGGCCCTTCCTGGTCAAGGCGGTGAAGCAACGCTTGGACAAGCGGGGAAGATAGAAAGTACAGTTAGTCAAGGGCGTGCCCTAAAACTAAAATCCTCATCACACCAACACTCCATTACTCTAATACTCCATTCAAAATGAATAGGCCGCGGGTTCTAAGATCCCCCACGGCCTTTTTTTCAAACTGTTCTTTTAGGTTATTCTCGCTTGTTTCCGTTGACTGCCTCTAGAATAGAGACCAGCACTACAATTATAAACGCCTGAGACAACAAAAGAAGCGCCTCTGATGGGTGATGAGCATGGCGAAGGAGCATGGCGCTAATGCCCAGACAAACGCTGAGGAGATAAATAAAGAGAACACTCTGGGTGGGACCACCAAGCACCCGGGCCATTCGATGATGCAAATGGTCATGGCCAACATACTCTATCCACTCTTTGAAATTACTGGTCTTCCCCCTGATCACTCTGAATAAGGTAATGTGGGCCATGTCAAAGATGAGTATCCAGAAAATCAACAGTGGGGAAAAGATTGAAACCACAGGGTTCAGGTCAGCCCAATCACTGTAGATAGCCAGTGCAGCCAGTACGAAACCGATGGTGGTGCTCCCCGCGTCTCCGAGGAAGATGAGGGCTTGCTTCCCGGGTCTGAAGTTGTAGGGTAGAAAGCCGAGGCATGCTCCCATCATGGCGACCGCAGTCCAGCCCACGAAAGGAGCGTCCATCTGCAAAGCAACAATTGCTAGAAAGAAGGCAATAATTGCAGCAAGCCCGGCGGCAAGCCCATCCATGCCGTCGAAAAAGTTCATGGCATTGGTAATACCGACAATCCAGATTATAGACAAAAGACTATTGATGGTGCTGCCCAGCAGAGTGGTTTCCGGAATGAGGATAATGCGGACTCCAACAAGGGTGAGAGCGAGGGCCAGAACAATCTGAATAGCAAGTTTCAAATGAGCCTTCAGGTTGAGACTGTCATCTAGCAATCCCACGGCAAACAGGATGAAGGCGGCGAACAAGATGGCTCCAAACTCCCGGCTGAAGATGCCATTGATAATGAGTGGAAGACAAAATCCCAAAAAAACAGCGGCTCCCCCCAAAAAGGGAGTAGGGTCCTTGTGGATCTTATGACCACTGGGGTTGTCAACCAAACCCCAGCGCATGGCGAGCATCCGGCAAAGGGGAGTGGTCAAGGCGCTGAAGCTGAAAGCTAGTACCAGAATATAGAGCCAGCGTCCACCCGTATGCACGAAGAAGTGGCGCGTGGCAGGGAAAAATACACACCCAAGCAAGACCACGGCTGCAAAGTAATACCAGGCTGGCAGGAGAAGTTGATTTCTTTTCACTGAGAATTCTCTCTTAAAGCGTGGTGCAATGCCTGGCATACTCTTCTCACCTCATTAGATGAAAGAGATGGATGGATTGGGAGCGAAAGGTGCGAATTCCATGCCATTTCAGTGCCAGAATATCCTTCCAGGTTGAGGTACTTATGGAGCGGCCGATAAACCGGTCTGGCCGTTTCTATGCCATCACGCGCGAGTCCTTGGATCAAGTCAAGGACATCCTGCCGTACAGAGATCACGTAGCGATAGTAAATCCTTCCTTTGTGGGGTGGGGGAAGCGTGCAAGGCAGGGACGCAAGGTGGTCTCTGTAGACACCAGCTAGTTCTTCTCGTTGGTCCAAGAATCTTTCAAGTTTTTCGAGTTGACTCCGACCCAATGCCGCTTGGATATCTGTCATTTTGTAATTGAAGCGCACGTTAAAATCGTCTCTTTTGTCGTAATCCCTGAGATCCCTTGCCCTTGCCAGAAGACCAGGATCATGGGAGAGGAGCATTCCTCCCTCTCCAGTGGTGATTAGCTTCGTAGCATAAAACGAGCATATGGATATTGCTCCTAGGGTGCCTAGCATCTGACCTCCCAGGTTTGCTCCGAGGGATTGGGCACAGTCTTCGATCACCGGCAAACCCAGCGCTAATATAGCGTCCATGTCAGCAGGTAAGCCAAGGAGATGAACCGCAATGATCGCTTTAGATTTAGAGGTAAGTCTTTTCTTGAGATCGTCAGGATCCATATTGCTCGTTGCCGGATCTACGTCAACCAGAACAGGAGTCGCTCCGGAGTGATAAGCGGCATGTAGGGGGGCTGAACACACATACGAAGGCAGAAGAACCTCATCACCAGGACCCACCCCTAACGAGAGAAGAGCTAAGTGGAGAGCCGCCGTGCCCGATGAGGTGGCAACTCCGGAGGGAAGTCCATGAAAGCTTCCCAGTTCCTCTTCGAAGGCTATTACTTGTGGGCCTTGGGCGAGTTGGCCAGAGGTAAGGACGTTCTGAAGGGCGTGCATCTCCACTTCGTCCACGGAAGGGCGGGAATGAGGAATAATCTCGTCTGTCTTCATGTGCTGAAAGCCATCAGATGTTAATGAAAAGACGCAACGGTGCAAAAGCTTCGGCGAATTTTATCCGCCCCTGTATTCCCCTAAATGTGGCGTTGGCCCGGGCGAGTTCTATAATGTACATATCCTCGATATTAGTTTTCTTAACTTGAGAAGCATGGGCCTCTAAAACCTGAAATTTGCGTTCCAGAGTATCGGAGATGTCCACGAAGACCTGGGGATTGAAGTTCTGGGTCGTGGGAACTTCGAAGAAGAGCACATTGCGGACATACCGGGTGGCGGACATGGTGGCTTCGGTCAGGATACGGTGGTCCTGATGCGTGTCATCCCCGTAGTTCACAAAAATGAGATCCGGTTTTACTTCTCCTATTACCTCTTCAATCTTTTCAATTAGTTTCTTGTTCAGGGGCAGTTGAGTGTCACGATATCCTCCCCAGAAAATCTTTTGAACACTCATAAGTTCAGCCGCGTTTTCCTGTTCCTGCTGCCGAATCTTGCCGCTGCCACCCTCTTGGCCCCTGGTGAGAACCATGAGATGTATGTGGTGGCCACGGTCGGCATATTTAATCAGGGTTCCGGCACAACCGTATTCGATGTCATCCGGATGCGCTCCAATGGCAAGGATGTTCATGGTCTGGATCATTTATCCCGCCTTTCTGATGATGTTCAGACTTTTCGGGCCGCAGTTGAACAAAAGGTCTACAACGGACAAGTTCGCTTCAAACGGGCCGTAACACTGGGGATATTGTGGGTGTTTGAAATCCTGAAAGAAGACATTGATTTGGTAACCAGAGAACATATCAACATCCATATACTTGGCACCATCTCTGCCGCTCAGATAAGCATCGCCACCCAAAGCCTGGCAGATTTTTACCAATCGCAGGGTGGGATCTTCGGTATCCACCTGAAGCGAGGAGGCCAGAACCAGTTTTCGCTCGAGCCCCAAAAGCTCCATTAGCAACTCGATACAAGCCACATTTACATCTACTAGCATCTCATAGGATTTCTGGTAGAATTCTTCAAAGCTTTCGTAATAAGTGTCAAAAAATGGGGCTTTACTATAGTTGGTTTTTAAAGCCTGCAGATGCTTTCTCTGCCAGTCCACCGTTTGATTGACACCCACCTCATAAATTAACTGGGGGAAACGGTAGGTCACCGGCACGGTGAGCCACTGCAAGCCCTGGGCTGTTTTGATCCGGTTACGATTCTGAAATTCGTTTTTCTTGTACTGGACCGTGTCCAGCAGGCAGAAGACATCACAACGGACTAGCTTGTCGAAGTAGCCTAGCCAAGGTAGATACTGTGGTTGATGAATGGCTACGACTGTCATGGAACAGCAAACTCCCCTATCCTTTAAGCCTGTCCCTGTTTGTATCTAGCAAAAATCGGACCTGAGAGTCTCTATTATGTGAGTACTTTTCTAAAAGCTCTGTGTAAAGAACATCGACTTGCTCCACCATCGCCTCAGCGCTGTAAGGACCACACATCTTTTTGCCAGCTTTTCCCATCCGCTTTCGTCTGGCACCATCTTGCAAGAGCGCGGAAATGGCCTTTTCCAGGGCAGAAGTGTCGGCAGGAGGAACAAGGAGGCCATTTTCCCCCTGTTTCACCAGATCAGGAATGCCGCCGACCCGACTGGCCACAATGGGCAAACCCGCTGCCATGGCTTCCACCAAAACTCTGCCCATACCCTCATTCAGAGATGGTAAAACGAAAATATCGAAACAGCCCATAATCTCATCCACATCTGGGCGCCAACCCAGAAAACGGACCTTGTCTGCTAGCCCAGCTTTTTCCACCTGCTCTTTTAATTTGATCTCCTCCTCACCTTTGTCATCTCCATTGCCAACCAGGACTAGTAGGCTTTTAGGATGTTGTTCTACTATTTTTGCCATGGCGTTCACCAGATAGGTGACTCCCTTGATAGGGATAAGCCAGCCCACATATCCCACCACGAGAGAATGGGGTGAGAAGCCTAATTCCTTTCGCGTCTCGGTACGCTGTTTTGCTCCTTTGCTGAATCGTTGGAGGTCTACCCCGCTGTGGATAACGGAGGTGTTGTTGGGTTGTGCCACTCTCAGGCTCAGATAGTCATTGCATTCTTCCGGAGTAAGCGCAATATGATGATGGGTGATTTTGGCAAGCAGTTTTTCTATCTGAAGAAATATCCTAGATAACAACCTCCCGAAATGACCATAGAAAACGTGTCCGTGAGGGGTGTGGATGATAGTGGGAACCCGTGCCAGCCAGGCAGTCAACCGCCCGAGGATACCGGCTTTCGAGGTATGGGTGTGGACAATATGGGGCTCTGTCTTACGTATCAAACGAAAAAGGGCGACCAAGGCCCTCAAGTCATTTATCGGTGAAATACGTCGAACCAAACTAGGAAGTTCGATGATTACAATGCCCCGTTTCTTGGCGGTCTCCAGTTGATCTTCAACAAGCTTGGTCTCGGCTTTCGTCATGGCCGATTCTAAGGTGGATCCCTTGATCAACCACACATTGTAATGTTGGGAATCGTGGTGCAGGGCGGTTAACAGAGTATTCTGCGCCGAACCGCCCATATCAAGGCGAGTGATGATGTGAATTACTTTGATTTTTTCAGTCATACTGTGGAATTACTGGCCGGTGAGATCGATCAAACGAAAGATTCTAGAAAATTGAAACTTTCCTTTTTCCCCAACAAAATACCGAGACCGTAATTTTCTTTTCTTACTGGCTATAAAATCCTATGGAGCATTCTGCCGACCACGAATTGCGTTGTAGAATTCGGATGCGTGGTGGTAGGCCTTAGCCAAATGAAATTTCCTGATGTATTTCCAGTAAGGGGAATCCTTGAACAGAAGATAAGTTTCGGAAATCTTGGTCAAGAAGATATTGAGATCATCATCGTCTATCTGTATGCGACCGACGGCATAGAGGCTTGGAGCCTGTTTGGTTGGGGATTTGGTAAAAAATGCGGTGTAACCATTTTCTTTTAGCATCTGAATGGCTGATGATCATCCCCCTCTGTGCTAAAGATCTCACTTGCTCCCAGCCCATACAGGGTATTTCATGGCCATGAAATACCCTTTTCTGGCCGTTGAGGGCAGGAGGGATGAAAAAAGCTGCCTCGACGCCATATTCTTCCAGTGTGGGCAATACAGAGGTATAGGCATCCTCATAGCCCCCATCGATGGTAAGAGCTACTGAATTTTCAGCAAGCTCTTTCTTACCCTGAATACACGCGAGTGCCTCCTCTAGGCTGACTACGGAATAGCCGTGGGTTAGTAAGTAATCCAGTTGTTTCTTTAAGCTATCAGGGTGCAGCCCATCTTCCATGGCTTCATCTGGATACTGGCCCACTTGGTTATAAAGCAGGATTCGAACTTTTTTCATTTTTCAGCGCAGTAGTAGATTTCTACAAGAGCTCAGGCGATGAACATGAGAACTGGCTCGGTTTTGGAAAAGATTAGTAGGTAGAACCTGCGGATTACGACAACTTTTGGCTAAGACTCCATAGTTTATTTACGCACCACTATTTTGGAAGACGCTTTCGAGCTGAGTGATATGGGCCTCCCACGAGTAGTAATGTTCAGCGACCCTTCTACATTTTTTTGAGATCTGCCGGTAAGCTTGAGGATCTCCGGCCCATGTTTGCACCGACTCAAGGATGAGCGAAGCCATGGATTCGGGTGTTGTGTCTGCAAACAGAAATTCTGGTCCCATGTGGGCCAGAATTTCTCTTGTGCCCCCCACCGGAGTCCCCAAAACTGGCAAACCTGAGGCCAGCGCCTCTACCGTCACCAGGCCGAAACCTTCAAGGTCTAGGGTCGGCAGGATGAAGAGGTCCGCCATCTGGTAATAGGCGGGGAGAGTGTCTTCTGCAATGTAGCCAGTGAATCTGACCAGATCGGCCAGACCGCAATCTCTAACCAGATCTCGAAGCTCTGGCTCCAAGGGGCCTTTCCCCCCGAGAACAAGAAAGGTGTCTGGTCTTTTTTCCACCACTACCTTGAAAGCCAAAATTAGATTTTCTAGGCCCATACGAGGTTCTAGGTTTCTAACTGTAAATAGGATTGCGCTGTCTTCGGGAATGCCTAGATGGTGCCGGATTGGAGCCTTCTTTGCTACGGGTCTAAATCGATCTATGTCCACACCGCCTGGAATAACGGTGATTTTTGGTCCCCGCAGACCATAAACTTCATTGAGCCTTTTCCTCGTGTAATCACTTAGTACCAAAATGCGGTGGGACCTTTTTAGAAGAGTCTTCTCCACCAGTTTCCTGCCAAGGAGCTGGGCTTGGAAGAGTAACCAGTCTCTAGAGTTCGAGGGTGGAGATTTCCGGCTTGCGTACTCTTCAAATGCAAAGGAGAAACAGGTATATATCCTAGGAACGGCGGGAGTGGGCCAAGAAAAAAGAACACCCAATCCAGACAAAGGCTGGTAAGTATTGATGATATCGAAAGAGTACGTTCTCGCCAGTGAACTGTAAAGCTGACGGCAGTCAATAAAGGTGGATTTCCAGAGGTGGCGAAGCTTTTTGCTCGGGAAACTGTAGCGCCACTCCCTGATACCATTAAAAGCTGCCATTTCCGCTTCGTGTTCTGGCAGCCTGCGAGTCAGAATGTGGACGGCATGACCCCTTTGTGCGAGGCGGGTAGCGTGCTCATACAAAACTCGCTCAGCGCCGCTAGCTACATGCCCTATGGAGACGTCAGCAACGAAAAGGATTTTCATACCGTCCGCCCCACGCTGAGTCGGGAGTATACTGGGGAAGCAAAGTTTGTTGCCGATAGGAAAGGATCATAATCAGCCTTTCTTTGTGGGTGAATACCATTCCATATCACTGTCCACCATCTCTCGAACCAGATCCTCAAATGAGGTTTCAGGAACCCATTGGAGCTTCTGGTGGGCCTTGGAAGCATCTCCTTGGAGAATGTTGACTTCTGAGGGCCGATAGAGTTGCTCATCCATGAGAAGATAATCATTGAAATCTAGCTCAACATAGCTAAAGGCCGTCTCCAAAAACTCTCTGACTGAACGGGACTTGCCTGTTGCTATCACAAAATCCTCGGGTTCATCCTGCTGCAGCATAAGCCACATGGCTCTCACATAATCATGAGCATGGCCCCAATCGCGCTGAGCTTCGAGGTTCCCCAAATGAATTTCGTTCTCTATTCCTAGTTTTATTTTGGCCGCGGCTGAGGATATTTTTCTTGTTACAAATTCTGCACCTCTCCTGGGCGATTCGTGATTGAAGAGAATGCCGGAGAGAGCAAAAAGACCATAGGCCTCCCGGTAGTTTCTGGTTAACTCAAATCCAGCCATCTTTGAAATACCGTAAGGTGAACGGGGCCTGAATCGGGTCTGCTCATTCTGTGGTGTCTCATCTACATTGCCAAACATCTCACTGGATGCAGCAAAATAGAATTTGCACTCTGGAGCCTGTCTTTTTATAGCTGACAACACATAGTGCGTTCCATTGAGGTTTGTGTTGATCGTGGAAAACTCGTCTTCAAACGAATACGAAACAAAGCTCTGGGCCGCAAGATGGTAGCATTCATCTGGTTTTATTTCAGAAATAATATTGAAAATGGACGCATAACTATCAATTGAGCCACTATGTATGTGGATTTGATCCAAAAGATGCCGAATACGCCACATCCGTGCCTCTGGGTGTTCGAGGGCCACGCGTCGCACTATCCCATGAACCTCATATCCTCTCTCGAGCAATAGTTTTGCGAGATAACTGCCATCCTGACCTGTGATTCCAGTAATGAGTGCTTTTTTCATGTCATGCACCTTTTAGTAGTTCCTCTATGTCAGAAACATGTTTTTCCCAGCCTTTTCTTCCCATCAACGGTTCCACCCATCTCAAGCCCTTCTCAACTTGCGTCTGATAAATATCCCTTTGTTCAAGTGAGTTAAATGCGTGGATCCAAGTTTTAGGCTCACCAGGGTCAGCAGTTAGAGCTTGATTGCCGGTGGTTTCAAGCAGGACTGGAATATTGCTTACTACGGCAGGAACTCCGCATGCCATAGACTCTAGGGGCGGATAGCCGTATCCTTCGGCAGTCGAAGGTTGGGCCAGACAAAAGGCATTTCTCAAAATTGCCGGGAGCTCCTCATCGGCGATGTAGCGAACCCAGACAGCCCTTGAGGCGGGGTATTTGGCTTTCCAGTATCTTTGGTTCTTCTCGGAAACCCCAACAAACAGAAACGGTCTAGGTATCTGGTGCACAATTTTGAGAAGGACGCCCAGATTCTTGTGCGGCAATCCATTGCCTAAGGTCAGTATATAACCAGGCTCAAGGTTATGTTTCTTAATGAGCTTGTTATCCCTAGGCTGTGTCTCGGGGTGAAAAGAGTCACTTATAGCTGGATACCTTACTCTGGGATTTCTACCGCTTAGACCAATATGTTGCTTTGTTTGCTGGAGGCTCCAAAAAGAATCATACCAAGATAGAGCAGCCTTTCTTAATGCCTGCCGCAGTCTCAGGCGGTCAAACAAGACTCGAAAGCGTCTTTTGTATGCGGGGTGGGTAAGATCAAGAATATCATGTATGATATGTATTGTAGGACATCCGCAACCAAAAAGAGGAAGCTTTGGATAAGGACTAAGGAAAATATCAAAATCTCTGCAGGTAAGATCGGACAAAGCTTTTTCAGACTGCAGGAGTTGCAATGGTACTTTACTTAAATTAACCTCATTTGAAGTATTTAGCCCGAAAGGAATTCCTGCTTGAGAACATACTGCCAGAGTAATTTCCTTAACGAAATAACTATCTGACAGTGAATCTAGGAGACCTTCCAGGACTCTCCCTATCCCTGTTAATCTGTCTTTTGTAAATTCCCTTGCATCTATTAAAATTTTTATAGGGCTGACTCCCATACAGACTGCGTTAATATCTCGTCATAGATTTTCTGTGTCGACTCGACGTGAGATTTTAGATCAAAATCAGCAGTAGCTCTTCTTCTATTATATTGCCCCATCTCTCGTCGCATGTTCTTATTTTCGGATAATTCAATGATGGCATATGCCAGTTTATCAACATCACTATAGTCAACCAGGAAACCGTTCTCACCATCGACCACGGCTTCTTCGATCTCTCCTATTCTTGTGGCCAAGATCGGTAGATCTGAACTCATTGCCTCCAACAGAGAACGACTAAATCCTTCCCTCTGGGAAAGGAGGACAAAGACGTCGAGGGCAGAGTATATCTCGGTTAGTTTTTCACTGTAGTTTTGAAATATCACAATATCTTCTAAGCCTTTGCGAATAACAAATTGGAGTAATTTTTCATTATAATTGGCATCCAGAACCCGACCTATAATTAATGTCTTTACTGGAAGATCAGGTTTGTATTTTTTAGCTCTTGCCACCCCTTGTAAAAAGAAATCCTGTCCCTTCAAGGGAATAATGTTTCCTACAACGCCAAAAAGGATCTCATTCTCGGCAAGATCCAGTTCGGTGCGAATTTTTTCGCGTTCCGTCTCTCTCTTGGTAAACTTGTTGGTGTCAATCCCGTTATAGACAACGAAAATCTTGTCTTGAATCCACTTGCCAAATCTGCCAAAGCGTTTTACTTGGACCCCCTTTGAGACACAGACTATTCCCTTGGCTAATCGGCCTAAGAAGCCATCATAGAGAAAAAAATCTTGCACTGTCTCTCTGACATGCCATATTATGGGGACATTGAGAATCCGTCCCGCTATACCCGCGTAGAAGCAGACCCGCGAACCGTTGACATGGATAATGTCAGCGTCGATTTTTCTGACCAGTTTGGTCAGTTTCAGGAGTTCAGAAAGGCTCCCTCCACGGCCGACTTGTTTTATTGGTGGAAAGTGAGTTTTATAAACTTTGATTCCATCAGCCGTGACTTGATCTGCAATTGGTCCATCACCTGGTACTATTACGATTGGCTCATATTGCTGCTTATCTAAATATCGTACTAGTTCATAAAGGCTTATTTCCCCCCCACCAAGGAAATAGGAGTGGTTATAGACATAGGCAATTCTTCTTCTAGATGTTCTCCCACTCATCTATTTGTTATTAAAACTTCTTCAGTGCCTGCTGTTTATAATGAAGTGGCATGGAGTACACGCCTACAACAACATCTTCCTATTGTTCGTGAAGAATCTGTGTAATCATATCGGTTTTCTAAGTATAGAATCAATCATTTGTCTTCAATAAAATTTTATTTGGCGGCAGCTGATTCAAGGACTTCTTCATATTTTCTTGCATTTGTATCCCACGTAAAGATTCTCTTAGCCTTCTCTTTTGCCTTTTTGCCCATTTTTTTCCTACGTTCCCGTTCAGATAGTAGTTGAAGTACCGCATTGGCAAAGGCTCGATGGTCTAAGGTGGGAACCAAGACACCAGTTTCGCCTTCATCGACAACTTCAGGGATTGCGGTATTGGCGACCGAAACGATTGGCGTTCCATAATTCATGGCTTCAGCTAAAACAATACCAAAGGTTTCATAAGTGGAGTGAAAAAGGAAAAGGTCTGCGGCAGTAAAATAAATGGGCTTCTCACTCTCATCCACAAACCCGGGAAAGATGACCTGATCTGCGAGACCCAACTCTGCGGCAATGGATTTGAGTCGAGAGAGGTCAGTTCCTTTGCCTGCAATAATCAACCGCGTTTTTGGTTGCTGTGCCAGGATCTCGGGCATACTGCGGAGAATAATGTCTATGCGTTTGAGGTAGTCTAATCGTTGCAAGGAAAGGAGAACGTATTCGTCCTCCATAATTTGCAATCTAGATTTAAAAGAGAACGTATGTTCGGGCGTTACTAGGGTAGGTTCTCCAACTCCATTGTGAATTATGTGACCTACTTGTGAGGTCGGTCCGTAAATGACGTCCCGGCAATACCTGGAGACAAAGGTCATATCTGCACAACTTAAACCGATTCCGCGATGCCAATATTTCCAGAGTGTAGGAATTCCTGGACCCGGGACATCTCGACCGTTGTAGGTAATTACGGTGGGAACATTAAGTACTCTCTGAGCGAAAAGTCCAGCAAGACCAGTAGGCATAACATAATGTACATTGATTACATCAGGTCTGAATGCATTCGTTGCCTGCTTAATCGCAGAAACAGCGGACAAAGAAAACGGAGGAATCAAGCCCCCTGTAAGCCGATGCCCACGGATTTTCATGAAAGTGAAGTTGTCGGTATAGTGCTGCACGTCGAAGTTGACGAGGTGGTCATATTCACTTGACCCTCTAGTTTTCAGTAGTGTCTTTGACAGATACGGAGTGAGTACCAGTACGGTGTGTCTGGTAGCAATTCTCCGGTAGACTTCCAGAATGACCAGTTCCGCCCCTCCGACAGCAGGCAGAAAAGTTGGGGTTAACACTAGGATCCTCATGGAGTTGACACACTGAAGCAGGGAAGAAGTCCAAGGAGCTCTGCGGTAAAGCGTGTAAGTTGAAGCGGGACAGGGGAGTGAGGCACAGTATTCCCGCTTACGCTTTCTTCAACTCTTTTCGAAAACATGCTACCGTCTCTCTTGCGATTAAAGGCCAGGCAGAACGGTTGGCGAGATCTAAAGCTCCTCTCGAAAGCTCCTGCCGCAGTCTGTTGTTTTGAAGAACCTCCAAGGTTAGTTCAGCGAGTGCCTCCGATGTATTCGTCCCGGGCCATAGCATATTGGCGCCGTTCCGGAACAAGGGAATAGGGATCAATGGTCTAGTGGTGACGATGGGCTTTCCATGGGCAAGAGCCGCCAAAAGGCTTCCACGCCGATCGCTTGCACCAGAAGCGAAAGGTAAAAGCACTAACACACTCAATGATAATATTGCTGAAACTTCTGGGGCTGGAATTTGGCCGGTCCAGAGAACCCTATCTTTTATCTCTAACTTTAAAGCTAGTCGCTCGAGTTCTTGATGATAGACAGGATCGTCAGAGATTCCCCCGCCAATGATAACAAGTTGAAAATCGATGTTGTGCCTTTGACGGAGGTGTCTCGCTGTCTCAAATAACAGTTTCATGCCTTTTCCATAATACATCATGCCGAAAAAGGCTAGTATTGGAATCTTTAAATCCAAGCCATATTTGGCCGCCAGCGAGTCCATACTGCCATGATCTTCTCTAGGCTCAATATTTGCCCCTATGGGTATGAAATAGGTTTTGCGGAGGAAAAAAGGTAAGTATCTTCTTAGAAGATATGTGATTTCAGAATTTGTAGCTATAACAGCATGGGCTGATCTGAGCAATGTCACTCCAGTCAGGTAGTTTAGCTTTGATCCACCCCAAAGCGTATGGAAACTCACAGAGGAGGTAAATTGTTTCGTCATATATGGCCAGGCCATTTTGAAGGAAAGCGGATACATTGGTGGAGAATACTGCAGATTCACCAGGTCAATACCGTGCGATTTTAGTTCGGATGCCATTTTTCGAATGGTTTGCCTTCCCCAATTCCCAGGGTACTGCATCACTCGTATGTCACCATCAGTACCGTTGCCAGAGTAATCGTCTCCGGTTACGATGAATACCCTTTGCCCGATGTCTTGGATATTATGAGCAAGTCGCTGGGTATAGTGAGAAATGCCGCCTTCTTGAGAAGCAGGCGGATAGTTCGGACAAAAGATAGCGATTCTCATTTGATAGCTTTGTGAAACACCAGATTATAGATTGTAACGTTGACTAAGTGCACGCCTAACAGAGTCTAAATCTTCTGGGAAAACGAATCTATGGTCTCTTGAAATAGTCGAGTAAGCCGTTCCAAATGCAATTCCGGAGTAAGGCTTTCTTCTACCATTTGTCTGGCACTCCTACCCATCTCTTCAACCATCTCTGGCCTCTCCAGCAGAAGGTTTATTCTTTCGACTAGACCCCGTTCATCACCGGGCGAAACCAGAAAGCCGGTGACACCGTCTTTTAGCCAATCGGAGATTCCCCCCACGTCAAAAGCCACCACAGGTCTGCCAAACGCCATAGCCTCAATGCCAACAATGCCAAAGGGCTCCGGCCACAATGACGGAACCACTACTAAAGAGGATTTTCGGTAATAACTATGTAATTTTTCGTGAGAAAGCCAGCCAGGAAAGGATACCCGTGCGCTCACGCCGAGTCTCTCGGCAAGGGTTTTCAGGTCATTCATTGCTGGTCCGTCTCCAGCGATGATGAGTTTTGCCGGCTTGTTGAGGTTAGCAAATGCGCGGACCAGATGATGCATACCCTTTTCATAAACAATCCGTCCCAAGGCAAGAATTACAGGCTCATCGTCGGGAGGCACCTCAGTCTGAAAATCAGGTAGATAAGTAAAGTATGGGATTATCCTAATCATCTGGGGATTGAATCCATTATATAATAGGACAGCTTTCATAAATTCGCTGGCGACTACCATAAAGCTCCGCTGCCGGTGCATATGCAATATTTTTCTCGAATGAAGAATTAACTGAAGCCCTTGGAAAGGGTTCCGGGGCATACATTGATACAAGTACGCACGAGTTTGACATAACCAACGCAAGGAATAAGGACAAATTGCGAGCCTGGTTCTAAGTAGCTTTTTACCCTCGGGGCAGACAATCTTAAAGCCGTGCATAAATCTGATTGAAGGTTTCATTCTAGTTAACAATTCGATGAGAGAAGGATTTATAACCTGGTGAATGAAGACAAGATCAGGATCTTCACGAATAATAATCTCTCTGACCGAAGCTAACTTTGCACTTAGATTGTGGCAACGTGGATGGGTTATTCGCTCGATATAAAACTGTTTTGCGTCAGACGGTAAACTAATCTCTCCGGTATTTTCACCATATAAAAATAGATTGCGATAACGTCTTGTAGACAATTCTTCAAATAATTGACCTAAGTACTGCTCAAGTCCACCACCCGATGAGACGATATTACAATGAAGGATTTTCATGTTCATACTTTCTCAAAAACGATGACTATATTCTGTAAGAAATAGTGTCCCCACTTCTTTTCCAACAATTTCCAAAAGGTATCATAAGAACGCTTGATAGAAAGAAATGGCTGCAATTCACGCCAAGGATTTCTTCTATAGAGTTTATCGTAGAAATCGCGCAGAATGAAAGTTGGCTCCCACCAGGATTTCCAATACTGATAGCCGCAAACCTCCCTTTCTAAAAGTCGTAATTCCCTGCCAATTTTTTTCAAACCCCTATAAGAGAATTCTGTTTCCCAACCCAGCTCCCATTCACCGAGCCTCATGAGTTTATGTTTTATAAGTGTATAGGCTGTAAGTATTTGAGGAACATTTATGATTAAAATCCCTCCCCTTTTTAACACGCGTGTCTGTTCTCTAATTACTAAACATGGATCTTCAAAATGTTCAACGAGACCTTGACTAAATACTATGTCGATCTGATTGTCGTCGAAAGGAATATTAAGGGTATCAGCGACAAAATAGGATATCTTGCTCGATAGTTCTTTGGCAACTCGAACTCCAAGTTGGATACTTTTTTCTGAAATGTCAGAACCGAAAGCTCTGGTCTGAGGGTTTCCCTCCGCGACAGTACAGATGTCTATCCCGGTACCACAGCCCAGCTCTAAGATCAAAGGATTAGCAAAAGAATCAACATAGTTCTGTATGAGATCATAGTATACTCTTCTGTCGATTCTCCGCTGAGATATGTAGTCAACTATACTGTCTTGTTCTCTGTATTTACTCCAAACATCATTATAGTCGTGCTCGAATTGACGATTATGATCATTCATTATATCTTTTTTGCTTTAATTAATATGCCTGGACAAAAAAACTCTTTTTCCATATCTTTTTCGTAGCACCTCATAATCAGTTTAAAAAGAAAAATCTTTAGAGACCGATAGTTCTTGTTGTCATATCCTCGCTCAATTTCTATATAAAATCCAGTTTTGATTAGTAAGTCTCGCAGGTCTTTAAAAGTGAAATAACGTATATGACCGCCATCAAAACCTTCTTTATCGTGAGATGTTCTCGGGAATTGGCCATTTAATATAAGATCTTTGATGAAATCTATAAACCTTATATTTGGTGTCGTGATGATTAGTGTTCCATGAGTGAGCAGAACTCTATGTATTTCATTTAGTAACTTGACTGGATCGAAAACATGTTCAATAACATCTAGGCAGGATATCAAATCGAAGGTGTCTTCTGTAAAGGGCATGAATCCCTCGTCTATGTCTGCAAGTATTACTGAAATTCCATTGGACTTTGCCTGTATTGCTGAGGTGTTGGAGCAATCTATTCCATAGATGTATTGATAGTTTGCTTTTATTAGAGAAGAAAATATGCCGTCTCCGCACCCTATATCTAGACATCTGCAGCCATGATTCACCTCTTTCAAGGCCTCTCTTATTCGATTAGTTATGGAATGTGCACGAACCAATATTCTATTTTGGGCGATACTTTCGTAGAGATTTCTTTGTGACCTCATTACAGTTGGATGGTCCTTCTGTTACCTAATGCAAGGCATTGGATGTTATCATGACATTGGCTTGGAGGATATTCAGCAAATGATAGTGATTGCACAAGATAGTGATGAGAAAAGAAAGGTTATTGTTTTGATATGAGCGTATACTTGTTACTGATTGCCTATGCTATCTAGGATACTTGCCAGTTTCTTTACCTGTCTTTTACGGCTATATTGTTCAACGACTGTCTGATCAGTTGTAGATATAACAGCACGCGTCACACGAAATTCAGATAACTTTTTTTCAAGATATTCAGCTACTTGAATTGGTGTGTTGAGAACTGCACCTCCCTTGGTTTTGTTCAAGAGATCTTTGATAACTCCCCGATGAAATCCATCAGGAGTCACGAGAATCGGCCTACCAGATGCCAGATACTCATAGGTTTTTGCTGGACAACATCCTTCCATATCAAGTGGAAAAGAGAGCAACATGTGGGACTGACACATTTTCTTAATTGCTACATCTTGAACCATGGCAGGATTAAAACTAACATAGTGAGCTATCTTGTTAAACTGCCTATACTCCGTTTGTATTCTCTTGTGGCCAGTGGTGTCGCCGATGAAGTCAATCCTGCATCCCTGGGGTGAAATACTAGTAGCGTCCACAAACTTCTGAAATCCCTCCAAAAACACACGAGTGTTAGTACCGCTATGAAGGGTACCTATGAAAGATATTGTAAACGTATCCTGGTCTGGCGTGAACTGGCGAGCGCTTTCAAACTTTTCGGGGTCATATCCATTAGGGATCAAATGAACTTTGCGTTTGAGCATCTTGCTTAAATAATTTCTTAAGGGCTCGCTGATGTGGACTAATGCGCTAGCGCTCTGCGTGATTCTCCTTTCGTATGGCCGACTAAAGGCCCACCAAATCGCGTACTCTTTCTTGATGCCCAAAGTAGTCCGTTGGGTCCAAGGGTCTCTGTAGTCAGCGACCCAAGGAATGCCCGTTCTTTTACTGAGGCTTGCACCCAACTTAAAGGCAGTCCATGGGGCACCCGTACTTAAAATTACCCGAATGTTGTTGTCCTCTATGATGGGTAAAGCTGCCTCAAATGCCTGTCGAAACCAGCCTCTCTGCTCATCTGGCAGCATTAGGAAATTTCGTAGCGTGAAGCTTAACGACTTCCTTGTCAGTATTTCTAGTTTGGAAGGATCTTCTTTGCGCGATAGTCGATTTCTCAGAGAACAACTTCCAGGAAACGATTGTTTGTATGGTGTCCTCACCACGGCACACCCTATCTCCCTATCAATGTCTTTAGCAGCAGTGCTCTTTGTGTGGTTTGAATGGTTTATAGAGTTATGAGTCCAGTGTCTAGTCAGAATGAAGGGTTGCCATCCAAAAGCTGGTAGATATTTGGACCAAGCATGCATTCTAAAGCTGCCAGCCGTGATCAATGGCATATAATGGTAGGCAATAATCAATATATTTTGCTTCATGTTTAAAAGAGATTTAATTAAAAAGCGTTAGTTATTCGCTGCACGCAATAGATTAAAACTAGATTTTATGATAGTTATCGTATTTGTATTCAGTAATTTATCACAAACTAAGGTCATAAGCGTGTAAATACAACTACCAATTAAGACACAAATGATAAATATAAATAGATAACTGTAATGTAGCCTGGTTCTTACCAAATAGATGCTCAACATCATAATAAATGTATTTATTAGAGGTAAAGTAATAATGTTGACAAATCTTAGCGCACCAAACCGTAGAATCGTTCTTGCATCGTAACATGCACCGGTTGCCGATATAAGATTACTAAGAAGTACGGAACAGGAGATACCTACTATCCCCCATATAATGGCTAATGGATATATTGATAATGCGAGAATTATGAAACCAATAAGCTGCCATTTTGTGTGAAGCTTTGGCTTGCCGGCAGCATTGAAAACCGGGACAGTTGTATCCAATATCGCTCGTGTTAAGCCGGCCCACACTAATACATTTATAATTGGAATGATAGGTAGCCAGTTCGAACCCAAAAAGATTGTTGTAAATATGTCCGATAATATAAATATGCCGGCTGCCAAAGGCAAAGTGATCAGGCAAATTAACTGCAAGACTTTTAGATATGCATCAGAGAATCTATGAGGGTCGTCCTGTAATTGTGAGTAGGCGGGAAAAGTAACGTGCGAAATAACCCGAGTGATCTCCGTGGTTGGCAAATTGGAGATCATATAAGCCATCTGGTATATCCCGAGGGTGGCAACTCCTAACATCTTTCCCAAGAAAATATCATCACCCTGAGTAATCAGAAAGAAGAGCATACTTGAGCCGAAAACCCATTTGCCAAAACTGAGGAGATCTACGAATTTTTTCTTTTCTAATCTTAACCGGGGGCGATAAGGATGAAGTACGTATGACATTATGAAACGGGCTATGCTGCCAGCCATTGCGCCCAAAACCAAGGCCCAGACGCTTTTCAATATATATGCGGCTGGTATAGCTACAGCCAGGTTAGCTAGAGTAATTGAGAATTCATATATATATTGTCTCCTAAAGTCTAATTCCTTTTGAAAATTTATAACCCCAATGTTTCTAAACCCTGCAATGATAACGGATATTCCCAATACCGGGATAACAAACTTAGCCTCTGGGGAATCGAAAAATTGAGCCACATATGGAGAGATGATGTAGAGTATAGAGAAGATGAGAAGGCATCTAATGACGGAAACAGTCCATGCTGTATCAAGATAGTTTTCAATCCGTCCCTTCTTTTGGACCAATGCGGCACCTAATCCTGGTTGTGAGAAGGTTTCGAGCACAGAGATGGTGAGCATAGCTATTCCCACCACCCCGAAATGCTCGGGCAAGAGCAAACGAGCCAAAATTATGGTCCTGATTACTCCCAGTCCTCGATTTGTGATGCGAAGTGCAAGGATCCAAAAGCTACCCTTTATTACTCTATGTGAGAGTGATGACTGAACCTGTGGTTTTCCCGAAATTGACATTCTCTTCGTTGTACACTCAGTATTGCAATCATCCCTTCAGGAGCAGAGACGATCTATTATAAAGTAATCCCATTATGTCACTGTGGCGACTTAGGTGCTAATTACCGTTTTTGTGCCAACAGCTATAATTTTGTCTCTATGCTTAGGTGTTATCCGCATCAGTGCCTTAACCAATCTCCATTTCAAGCTTAGCTTTGTTGTAATCTGATTAATCTTGGTCTGAATACTATCTACCTCAAAGCCAGCAGGCAACAGAGAACTCACTATCTCGCTTACAGTGTATTCCCTAGGATGGACTCTCCTGTCCCGCGCCGTTTTATCAAACGCCAATGGTTTCTCCGGGAATGTATCTGCTGGATTGTCTCCTTTAATCAAGAACAGGATGTTTCTCAAGCTTGCGAAATTAGGAGTGGTAACTATAAGTTTTCCACCGGGCTTTAACACTGGATGTAAATTAGCAAAAAAGGCTTTTGGTGGAAGCAACAAATGTTCGACAATTTCTGATGCGATAATGGTATCGAAGGTGTTTTCTCGATATGGAATCACATCATGGTGAAGATCACAAGGAATGACCGGAATACCTTCTTGCATCGGAAATCTGCAGTACGCGGGTACATTTTCTGGGTGGTCGATGCCATGCACTTCGAAACCGAATCTCCTCTGTAACACTATATCGTAGATCCCATACGCAATTCCTACATCCAAGATCTTGCGCCCGTGGCTATTCTCCAACGTTGCGACAATAACATCAACATAATGCGAGTTATCACCCGCCCCCAAAACGGTTCTTGGGGTTACAGGACGCCCTTTGTAATCCAAGGGCTCATCTGAGTAAAGCCCCGCAGCTTCTAGAGCAACTTCCTTGAGGGCTTGAGCAAGTACAACTCTATTTGCTTGGCTCATATGAGAATAACCCTCAAATACCTTCGTTTAACTAGATCTCTTAACACAGCCATCGGCGTTGTTGCGCATGAGACGGGACCCACGTCACCCCTTTTCCAAAGAAGACCAACGACTACGAATAATCCAAGGTACACCATCGCTCGCTGGCTAGCGTGAGAGAAATGATTAGGATTGTAGATGAGAAACGTCGTCAGTCCTTTCGCCTGCTCACAGTTACTGGGTGCTGCCGAGTTTACCAGTCGGTTTAATCATATTGTGCTTATAAGCGTACCACAAATCGATGGGCTCCTTTATGTCTTGCTTGAACGCAGGATCGGCAAGCAAACGCCTGATCTGTCTGGTAGACTGTTCCGACATGAAATCAATAGCCTCTTTTATATCTTGTTTAACGTTTGGATCATTTATTATGTAATATGCTCCCCGCTTGAAGCTAAAGTCTATGGCCTCTTTGATGTTCTGTTTTTCCCCTACCAGCAAAATTATGACTGCCAATAGAAAAACGGCTCCCCAAGACGTTGCCTTGACTAATTCTCTCACAACCACCATTTTTTTCTGCCATTGTCATTCCCTCCCGCCCCTAAGACATAGCTCCGCCAACTCGGTTACAGTGGCACCGATAGGAGAGCATTTGATGAGAGCCAGAATCTAACCACCTCTACCCTGATGCATTTATTATATTATGCAATACTTCAAGAACGATATATTTGCGTTCTCAGAATATTGGGGGATCGCCATAAAGGGTTGCAAGAATTATTCCTGTCTGTTCAGAGAGTTGAGGTCGCTTGGGGTGTAAATTTCGCTACGCACGATGAGCTTAAACAAGCACACTGCACTATCTGGGAGACGAGGCTTTCCTGCAATCCTCAGGGGAATGGGCTATCAAGCTTTGTTCTCTCATTTGAGAGAGGGCGATGACCATTCCGGTAAGAAACCAGAACGGTTCCATAATTCGCACGATGATGAAAGTATTGGCGCCGATGGCATGTACCAGCAACCCCACCAGTCCGGCGATAAGCCCCACTGACAACCCTCGCAGGAGATCGTCCTGATGCTCTCTTAAGGTGCCGAGTCCCATCCGGAAAAGAGCATTGATGAGCCAGGCAAAAGCGAGCACGCCGACGACTCCTGTTTCCACGAGTATTCGAGGGTATTGGGCATCCATGAAACCGTAGCCGGTGACGCCGTGACCCAGGATGGGCCTGTTTCTCCAGGCCCGAAGTCCCTCTTTCCAACTGTAGATACGGGCTGATGCGGAGGTATCAAACCGGATTTTACCAACTCTGATTTGCCCGGATTCCTGTGGCTGAGTAAAGGTATAGGCAATTCTTTCCTTGGCCGCACGGGGAAGAATCAACGGACTTAGCGCCAGGGCGATGATCAGCCCTGCCAACAGATAGAATCTACGCCGGCTGAAGAGGGAGAGCACCAGGTAAGTGGGAATGACTGCGAGGTAAGAGGCCCGGGATTGCGTATAGAGGAGGCTTATAAGGAGGACAACCAGGAGTGCAGCCAACCCTATCCGCACCCGAGTATCTTTCAGTCGGTCCAGCAAAGCCACCGCCACGGCTCCCATGAACACGAGATAGCCGCCAAAGGTGTTGGGCTCACCGGTCTCGCCTTCAAAGGGGGCGCTTACCCTGCCGCCACCTGGTATCTGCAAGATTCCGTAGAGAGAGACGATGAAGCAGGTGAGCAAGAGACAAAAGAGCAAGCGTTTGACCTGGTCTTCAGTCTCCACGTAATTGACCACCATGAAAAAGACAATCATATATTCAAAGTATTTGAAGACAAAGAAAAACCCCGCTTTTCCCTGAACGTTCCCAGTTATTTTCCCCCAGAGGGTGGCGAGCAAACAGGCCAGAATATAAGCTGCTATGGGTTGGTTCAGGGGCGTTTTTCGAAAGAGACCTGCGGTCTTATCTACAGCGGTCCTGGCAAACCAACTGAGGCCAATAAAAACCAGCAGAAAATCTTCCAGCCTCAAGGTGAGACCGCGATCGAGAGTGGCTTTGCCGCCTATACCACCGCCCATGATTTCCGGGGAAAAGAGCATGGCAAAAATTACCACGTAAAGACCGGCCTCTGGCCAGACAAAAACACAAATGAAAATCAAGAGCAGGATAACGAGAACAAAACTGTGCACGGCGCTGAGCATTGTGAGGAGGTAGCCGACCAGAAGAGCGCCAATGACGATGACAGTCACCGTTATGGAAGGTGCTTCCAGCTTCAAAGTGCTCTTGGATGAGAAATTCGCCATAGAAACAATCTACCCTTGCGCGGGAATTGGATGCCAGGTTTCAATCAGGATGGTCCAGCGGTCGTCATGACGGCGGAGATAAAGAGTTTTTATGCCTAAGTCTCGATGTTTTGCCGTCTGATAGTTTTGGGTGAAAGTGACCACTGCACTGGAGCCGTTTGCTTGAATTTTAATATCATTCATCTGAACTTTCCTTCTTGCAGAGCTACTAAAGAGGTCCCGCTTATACATCTTCCATTCCTGGATAGTCATTTTCTCAGTCTTGAAGTCGG
>Ga0316193_10000517_pt1 | contig 24178 bp, 24 predicted proteins | sample MerIslsedime2_MG_FD_207735 | JGI IMG/M metagenome (GOLD analysis project Ga0316193, IMG submission 207735) | Coastal sediment microbial communities from Maine, United States - Merrow Island sediment 2 | ecosystem: Environmental > Aquatic > Marine > Coastal > Sediment | place: USA: Maine... | reverse complement strand
CTTTGAAGGAGTGACACCGCTGCAGGAGGCCCATGGATGTGACCGTCGACAGGTACCAACTGAGTTCGGTGACTTCGGGAAGATCGGACTGGCGGTAGATCACGCTGCGCGACGGGTCGAGACCGAGGGCAAGGAACCCGGTCGCCAGGTCACGGACCAGACCCCGAAACCGTTCCGGATCCTGAACCGTGGTCAGGGCGTGCAGGTCAGCCAGGAAGTAGTAACACTCGTGCTCATCCTGCAGGCGAAGAAACTGACGGATGGCTCCGAAATAGTTCCCGATGTGCAGGTTGCCGGATGGCTGGACGCCGGACAGAACGCGCATGGATCCTCCTCAGCGGCGGATGATAGCAAATAAAGAAAAAACCGGCCGGTTGTGACGCCGGCCGGATACTCAATCAAAAATCAGTAGAGGCGTTGATCAGCCGTCGTCGCCAATGGCCTCGGTCGGACACGACTCCATGGCCTCTTCCATTAGCTCAGTCTCTTCGTCGTTCTCGGGCTGTTTGTTGACGAAGGAGTATCCCTCGTCCTCATTGGCCTGGAAATTGTTGGGCGCCGTTGTCCTGCAAACGTCGCAATCGATGCAGTTCGAATCCACATACCACTTTCCTGGTACGTTGTCAGTGAGTTTGTCATCAATGTCGGCCATCCTGCTCTCCTTTCGGGCGGGAATCCCCGCGCGTCCGCGGGATAATACCACCCGCTCCGATCTTGTCAATTCGCGGCTGTAATCCCGTCACCGAGGCGGAATCTCAATAGGTCGCCGAGTCACCCGTGGATAGGATCCGTTGGGAGTGCTTTTGGCGTCCGTTGACGGCCACTGGCACTCAACATTGTAGGGATATGCAAACGCTGGCAGGATCGACGTCGGATCCTGGGTCTTGTTGTCGATCATCGTCCCGTAGACGGTCATACCGACGACCGGCTCATTGCCGCCAGACGTCCAAAGCACGAAGCCGATCTTGAGAATTGTGTCATCCGGAGTGTGCCCAAGTCCGAGCCCATTGAAAACGTCGTTGTACTGCATATGCGCGGCAGGCGGCAGTGTGACAGTTCGTACGATCGGTATCCCGTCATTATTCAGGTACGGCTCGCCGTTCCCCTGGATCGGTTGAATGGCCAGGGTGATTGTGGTCAACGGGTCGGAAGCGTTTACCACACCGACGTTATACCGGTACTCAGGGTCGTCCTTCGCGCCGGTCAACAGCAGAAAACTGAAGTCCCCGTTGTCGCCGACCGCAGACGGGTCCGCCAGGTTGTACCACGGCACTCCGGGCAAGGTCATGCCATAAGTGCCGGATCTCGGCAAGAACTCGCCTTCGTTTTCGGGATCCGGGACATAAAAGCTGGAGGGGGTGTAGACGCGTGAATTGACGATCGCGTTCTTTACCACTCTGGTCCCGTCATCATCCAGCGAGTCTGCCTCGTACGCAAAGATGACGAATGCGCCGGAATGGCGTACACCTTCAACGGTTGCCCAGTACTCGCCGATTGGATCTCGCAGCACCACGGTGCCGCTGGGCGGGATGTTCGCGAGCGCGGTGTCGATAAATCCGAAGTCATCAGCCTCGCGCCCTCCGAGCCAGGTCGTGCGGTCGATAAAGACGCTGCTGTTCTCGACACCACCCGTCTCGAGAAAGACGATTGCGATATCGATGTCCACCGCATCAACATTCGTGATGAAGACATCGGACCGCCAGCGGCTATCACCCTCGCCGTTGGTATGTGCGACCGCCGGAAGATAAATCAGATCTGCGGCCAGAAACTGTGCAGCAGCCTGACCGGCGCCCAGTACGAAAACAAAAACAAGAGCTGAAAGCAGCCCTTTTCGGATCATGCGGACCTCCATCTGGTGTCGTTGGGAACCGTGTCTCAACCGATCACCCGCCTATCTTGACAGCTTCGCGATCGATGGGCAAGACGACCCGCGCCTCAAACCCGTGAGGTTCGAGGTTGACGAGACCGATGTGCCCTCCCTGGGCTTCGATGAATCGTTCGGCGATGGCAAGGCCGAGGCCGCTCCCTCCCCTTCTCCGGGTATAGAACGCCTTTCTGACTCGCGCCATCTCTTCAGGTGGAATGCCGTCTCCACGGTCCCTCACCACGAACGCCACCGACTGCTGCTCTTCGTCCGCATCGAGCTCGACGACCCGCCGATCCGGCGGTAAAGATCGAACGGCCTGCACAGCGTTCAAAACGAGGTTGAGCAGCACCTGCCGCACCTGCGCCTCATCGCTCGCCACAGAGACGGTCGGAAGGCCCGGCAGGACTCGGAGGTGGACCCCCATACTGTGGGCCTCTGCGGTCAGAAAATCCCCGATATCGACAAGCATGGCATCGACCCGGACCGACCCCATCTCTGGTTCACTCGGGCGCGCGTAGGTCAGAAAGTCGCTGACCAGCTTTGCCAACCGGCCGACCTCCGCACGGGTGCTGGCGAGGGATTCGCGAGCGCTCCGACCGTCATCCGACAGATCCTCGTCCAGGAGTTCGAGATTGAGGTTGATGGAGTTGAGCGGGTTGCGGATCTCGTGCGCGAGATTCGCGGCCAACGCTCCGAGCGCAGCCATCTCCTCTGCCTCGAAATGCTGTGCTTCGAGCCTCCGGGTTCGCTGAATAAGGAACCACACAAAGGCAAAGGCGAAAAGGAGCGTACCAAGGGTCAAGACGGCGATGCCGATAGTCTGGCTGAGGAGATCTCCACGCAGGTCCGCCACCCTCTCCGCAACCTCGGAACGGTCGACGTTGAGGACCACAGCTCCGACCTCGCCCAACGGTACGCTGATCCGGTATGGGTTCTCCGTTTCGATGACGTTCTCATCCGACAACGTCCCCTGGAGTTGGAGGTCGTTGGCAAGTGCTTCCGGGATCTCCTCGGTCGACTGACTGCGAGACGAATACACGACTTTTCCGTCGCTGTCCGTGACCTCGATGGACTGCCAGATGCGGCGTTCGGGACTGCCCTCAAGCGTTCGCGTCAGGACCTGCCGGCGGGTTTCGACCACGTCGAGCTCGCTCGCTTCCGCGCCGCCGAGCTCAGCCGCGATCCGTTGTGCCTCTTCGCGCCCCCCGGCAAGCACGTCTTCGAGATAGCGACGTGACAAGGAGCCGGATATGAGATGGCCGAACAGAAAAATAATTCCGAGGACGAGGATCAGGAAAATTCCCGCCGCCACGGCGTACTGCCGCCGCAATGGACTCCTTGTGCCGAATATGCGTCCTGCGTTGGTCAATCTGGCCTTTTTTCTCGCCGGTTATCTGATCCGCCCACCACCAGCGGCAAGGATCCCGAAGAACTGCCGGCAAACAGGTCTTCACGCAAGGTGCGTGCCATTTCCCCGATTCGAGCTACCGCGAGAGCCTCATATGCCGCACGCGGTCCGCAGATCGCCGGTACGGTCGGTCCGCTCCCAGGTGAACTCCGGCTCGTCCCGGCCGAAATGACCGAAGGCTGCGGTTTTCTTGTAGATCGGCCGCAGCAAGTCGAGGTACTCGATGATCCCCAGCGGTGACAGTGGAAAGACCTCGCGCACCGCGGCAGTGATGCGGTCGTCAGGAACCTCGCCGGTCTTGAAGGTATCGACCATCACCGATACCGGGTCAACGACTCCAATCGCGTAGGCGAGCTGGACCTCGACACGACCAGCGAGGCCCGAGGCGACGATGTTTTTGGCCACGTGGCGGGCCATGTACGAGGCCGATCGATCGACCTTTGACGGGTCTTTGCCCGAAAACGCGCCCCCTCCGTGCGACCCCACGCCACCATAGGTGTCGACGATGATCTTACGGCCGGTCAGACCACAATCCCCCTGCGGACCACCAATAACAAATCGGCCCGTCGGATTGATGTGGATCTTGGTGTCATCGTCGAAGAGTTCGTTCGGCAGCGTCTGCATGATGACGTCCTTGCGAATTTCTTCCCTAAGTGACTCGACCGCAATGTCCTCCGAGTGTTGGCACGAGACAACTACGGCCTCGATTCGTCGGGGCCGGTCGCCTTCATATTCAATCGACACCTGCGATTTTCCGTCCGGCCGCAGCCAGTCCAGCTGGCCGTTGCGGCGCGCGGTGCTGAGCCGTTTGGTGAGCTGGTGGGCCATGATCAGCGGCATCGGCATCAGTTCGGGCGTCTCATCGGTCGCGTATCCGAACATTAGCCCCTGGTCACCCGCACCGCCCGGGTTGACGCCCTGCGCGATATCCGGCGATTGCGGATCGATCGAGGAAATAACGGCGCAGGTTTCGTAATCGAAACCGAATTTCGCCCGTGTATAGCCGATCTCCCTGATGGTTTCGCGCACGATGGCCGGGAAGTCGACATAGGTCTCGGTCGTAATTTCGCCAGCGATGAAGGCAAGGCCCGTCGTGACGAGAGTCTCGCAGGCCACTCTGCCGTTTTTGTCCTCACTCAGGACCGCGTCCAAAATCGAGTCGGAGATCTGATCAGCAATCTTGTCGGGGTGACCTTCGGTCACTGACTCCGACGTAAAGACGTGTGTTCCATTTGGTGCCATCGTTCCTCCTGTTCAACCCGCGCCCGAGTCCGAGTCCGCGCCCGCGCCCGAAATACGGCTCGGAACGGTCTCAGCAAGAGGCGGAGCGCATACCGTACCACCGTGTTTTCCGCCGGGTCAATCTCCACTTCACGACAACGCCTGGCAGGCGCGATGTCTTCCTGTTGACGCGCACTCTGCGAGCCCCCATGATCGGTCGATGGTTGACTGGGACGAGCCCCGAGTTCGCGAACTGATTCAGCGCCTGGAAGACTTTCGCCGCGAATGCCGGGTCACGACCCTCGCGGGAGAAGAAAAGACGCGCTCGCCGTTCCGCCTTCTGGTCGCCTGTGTGATCTCCCTGCGTACAAAGGACGAGGTGACGGCCGAAGCGAGCCAGCGACTCTTCGGGATTGCGCCCGATTCGAAGCGGCTCGCAGTGCTTGACGTTGAGAGCATCGCGAAGGCGATCTACCCAGCCGGCTTCTACAACACCAAGGCACGCCAATTGAAAGGCATCGGAAAGATCCTGCGCGACGATTACGGCGGTCAGGTCCCGGCCGAAGAAGCTGCTCTGCTCGCCTTACCCGGTGTCGGGCGCAAAACCGCCAACCTGGTCCTCGGTCTCGGTTTCGGAATCCCCGCCATCTGCGTCGACACCCATGTCCACCGAATCTCCAACCGGCTCGAGCTGGTGAATACGAAAACGCCTGAGCAGACCGAACGGGCCCTGAACGAAGTGCTACCCAGGGATCTCTGGGTGCCTATCAACGATCTCCTGGTGACCTTCGGCCAGAATCGCTGCCACCCAACCTCGCCCCGTTGCACGGATTGCCCACTCGACGATCTCTGCCCTCGCATGGGGGTCTCGAGGCATCGATGACCTGTTGGGCCGGCCAGCGCTTCGCGCTTCGGCGAGCTCGGTGCCACCCTTCGCATTGTTCGTTCGAAACCGCAAACCAAAGTTAGGAACGACACGCACGAACAATGCGAAGGGTGGCACCTGTGTCGACGAAGCCCCAACGCGCGCCTGGAAGGGCGGTTAATTCGCTTGGCGTTGCTGGCCGAGGCTTGCGAGGCGATCGGCAACGTCTCGATAGGAGGAGTCACTGGATGAAATCTCCTCGAAGATACCGACCGCCTGATCGACGTCACCCGCCGACTGGTATGCCGAGGCCAGGTCGTAGCGAAGACCGATGCGGGCCTCGGGGGTAATGTCGGGCGCAACGAGGGCTTTCTGATACCACTCGGCGGCCTCGGACCACATCCCCTGCTCCTGATAGCAGACTCCGATGTTCGAACAGCTCTCGACAAAATAGTCGGTATCTCTCGACGCAACCTGAAACTCGCGGATTGCCTCGGGGAGAAGACCCATCTCGCGATAAGCGATGCCGAGGTTGAAGTGCGTATCGGCATCTTCCTCCGAGAGCTGCTCTTCGACCCCCTTCTGGAACTCCTTGAAGACTTCCTCGAGGATCGCCTCGCCCTTGCCTCGCCCTGTCGCTTCCTCGACCATGGCTTCCTCAGCCGCAAGCTCCGCTTCGAGCTCCTTGGCGAGATCGATGTATTGCTCTTCGTCAGCAAAGAGCTCTTCGGAGCCCTCTTCAACTGTCTCGACCTGATCGAGTAGAACCCCGACCTCTTTCAGCTTGCGTCGACGCTCAACGACTTCGGCATCCTCACCGTGTTTCTCTTCCAGGTCGGCCAGGACTCTCGCAGCATCCTCGTACAGCTCCTGATCAATGAAGAAATCGATCTGCTCGAGATCTCCCATCGAGGGCCCGACAAACGAGTCGCTGATCTCCACCAACTCCTCGGCCACCTCTTCCACCACCGGTTCGGATGGCGCCACGGGGACAGGTTCCGGTTCTGGCTCGGCTTCGATCTCAGCTACCGGCACCGGGATCTCTTCGACGGGCGGAGGCTCTGGCGCGACTTCGGCGGCGGCCGCCGGTTCGGGCTCCTCCGTCGCAACAGCCTCATCTGAAATCACGCTCACATCGGATTCAAATTCGACAGGGTATTCCTCCACCTCCGGTGCCGCTTCAGCGGAAGGAGGAGCCGTCAAATCACCCTCGATGTCGACCACCTCGATGAGGTCACTCTCCTCGTCCACGAACTCCACCGGGACCTCGACAGCCTCCGTCGGTTCTTCGACCTCAGGCTCTTGAACCGTCTCGGCTACTGCGGCTGGGGCGGTCGGTGCGGCGCTCGCAGCCTCACTCAGCTCCGGAATCGCGGTCATCAGCTCGCTCAGCTCATCGACGGTGCCCTTGGATCGATGGTGCTCCACCACCGGCATCGCCATCGCCACCGCCTCTTCCCTGTCTCCATGCTCGGCATAAAGAAGGGCGAGACGTCGCCTCGGCTCCGGCTCTTCCGGGCAGAAGAGCACGACGTCCTCGAGGTGGCTGATCGCCTTCTCGACAAGACCATACTTGGCGAAGACCGTGGCCTCAGCCATGCGTTCATCGAGGTCAAAGCCCTCTGGGACTGCCCCCTCGCCCGTCGGCTCTGGCTTGGGCGGTTCAATCTCGACCTCATCGACAACCACTTCCTCCTCGACTTCGATGACAATCTCTTCCTCAGAGACCTCGATCACCTCGTCTTCATCAGGTTTGCCGATGTCAACGCCGTCAAGCTCCGCCAGGCGCTGGCGAAACTGCTGATTGTCCGGTTCGCTCTCCAGGAGCGTAATGTAAAGGCGCTTGGCTCCTTCCTGCTCACCCGACTGGAAGTAACTTTCGGCCAGGGCCGCCTGCAGGGTAAACAGCGTTTCGTCGTCTCCCGATGGACGGTAGGCCCGCACCGCGAGCTTCAGAACCTCTTGATCGTCGGGCATCTCGTGCAGAAGATCCTTGAGCGCGGCCTGGGCCTGCTTATGCTCGCCTCTCTCGAGGAGATCGGTCACCGCGGGCACCAGCATCTCGCGCGCATCGCCGACCTCGCCGGAAGTCAACATCGCGCCGCCAACGAGGCTCCGCACCTCCGCGTTTTCGGGGTCGGACTCGAGAATCTCGCGGGCGGTTTCCAGGGCGGCTTTGGACTCTCCGTGCGCCAGGTGGGTGCGCACCAGGAGGACCTTGAGCTCAGAGTTTTCCGGGGATCGTTTGACACCAAAGGTCAGGAACTCGAGCACCACCGAGGACCGGCCGGCCTCGAGGAACGCATTGCAGACTGGCAACAGGAAATCGCCCTCCGGTGGATCCTGTTCGAGAACATGACGGTAGAGCCGCTCGGCTTCATCGAGCTTGCCGGCGTCGAGCAGCATCTGACCCAGTCGTTCGTAGACCTTGAGCGCAGAAGTGACCTCGCCACGCCGAAGCAGGAGATCTGCGAGTCTCAAGGCAGAGACGTGGTTCGACGGATCGAGATCGACGAGCTTCTCGTGCGCCTCGATCGCCTTTTCCAGCTCTCCATTCTTGACGTACCAGTCGGCCAGGATCTGGTATTCCCGTTTGGCCTCGATCATCAGCCCCTGGTCGAAATAGAGTCCAGCGAGCCGTTCGAAAACGTCGAGGCGTTGCGGGTCGAGGCGCTGGATCTTCTTGAGAATCGCGATCGCCTTGGTCGTGAACCCATCGCGGGTGAAGTGTTTGGCTATCTCCTCGTATAATTCGATCGCCCGCTGGAGCTGGCCAACCCGCCCATACAGATCACCGACCCGGTTGATGATGGTGGTGTCTTCGGGGAATTTCTTCAGGACCTTCTCGTACTCACGGATCGCCTGCTCTAACTTGCCCTTTTGGACAAGCTTTTCGGCATCCCTGAGGACTTTGTCCCGTTTGACCGCCATCTATGACAAGCTCCCCGTCCCGGACCGTCCAATGGGTGTTCTACAACGGCGCAACCCCCCTGAACAAACCGGACTGATGTGTCCTGATCCCAGGCTTTATGGTAACACAGGCGACCACCCGAAGCTGCGGCGGTGAATGGTGCCTGGGCCGACGTTTTGAAGGGCGCGGCGGTGGTCGACGGTGCCGTATCCCTTGTTCTGTTCCCACTTCCAGCGAGGGTCCTGTCGGCCGAGATCGACCATGATCCGGTCACGGTGGACCTTCGCCACGATCGAGGCGGCGGCCACACTGAAGTAGTCGCGGTCCGCTTTTTTGGGGGACAGGATTTGGCATCCGAGATCGCCGGGGTGGACGTGATCGGTGATGACCACCGATCGCGGCGTCATCAACGTTCGTGCAGCCGCTGCCATGGCCAACCGCGTGGCCTCGAGGATGTTGATGCGATCGATCAACTCCGGCCAGATCTCGCACACCACCCACCGTGCGCCGCAGCCGCGCAGTCGAGCCGCAATCGAATCTCGCCGGCGGGGGGTCAGAAGCTTGGAGTCCCGTACCTCACCGTCGTCCGGGATCTCCGCGAAACCTGCGGCACAGACGACGACAGGCCCGGCAAGCGCACCCCGGCCGACCTCATCGACTCCGATAACCGTGTCTGCATCGAGGAGGATCTCCCGATCCCTGGAACCGAGGACGTCGACTCCTGATGTCATATCCGCAAAAGATCAGCGGTTGCGGTCGCGCTCCCTGATACGGGCCGCTTTTCCACGCAGATTCCGGATGTAATAGAGCTTGGCACGGCGAACGCGGCCCCGGCGCGAAACCTCGATCTTCGCGATCGACGGTGTATGGAGGGGAAAGGTTCTCTCAACTCCAATGCCGGAGGAAATCTTGCGCACGGTGAACGATTCGGAGACGCCACCATGCTTGCGCGCAATCACCAGGCCCTCAAAGACCTGGATACGTTCCTTCTCACCCTCTTTGAGGCGCACGTGGACCTTGACGTTGTCGCCAGGACGGAAATCGGGAATGTCACTCTTCAAATACTCTTGCGTTACTTCGCGGATGAGGTCCATCTTCTTTGCCTCCCAGGGGGATCGAGAACCGATGAAACCGGCTCTCGGGGCGGGGAGTATACATATGTTGTACTGAATCGACAAGGGGTTACGACGTTCAGGCTCGAATTCGGAATCAGGAATTCGGAATTCGGAATTCCGCCCACCCACCCACGGCACCCTATATCTTCGTCTGGCTCGCTTCGGCGAGCAAGGTACCACCTTTCGCATTGTTCGAACTCGTCGCTCTGCGATTCAGTCACTCGTCCAATGCGAACAATGCGAAAGGTGGTACCTGTGTCGTCGATGCGGCTATGCGCTCTCGATTGGCGGTTCGACCTCTTCGCCCTCTTCCTCGCCCCAACCCTCGGGGGCTGGAATACCGAAGACGAGGATTTCGTCGCCCGACGGCACCAAAACCACTCTCCCGTGGGCATCGAGCACATCGTTGGCAGGCCACACCTCCCCGCTCTTCGCGTCGAATGAACGAAAGCCGAATGGCACTTCAGCACCGTCCGGCGCCAGCCAATCGGGAGCCACCAGGTCCCATCGCTCCTGGTCCTCGGGCACGCTTTGGAAGACAAGCTCGGCGCTCGGCCGCGAACCCAGCTCCTGGCGTTGAGCGACCAGCTCCTCGGCCTCGGCCACCAGATCCTCGAGCATCTGCTCTGTGAACGCCTGCACCATCTCCCGGTTCTCGGTTCCCGCGATCTCGGCCGAAAGAAGTAGTTGGTAGGTCTGGTCCTGCAGCTCGTCGCCGGCCAGAAAGTCGAGCGCGAGCTCGGTTCCGTCCTCCACCGCCTCCACATCAAAGGAGGCGCCGTGAACCAGGTCCCTCACCACCAGGGCCAACAGCAGCCCATCCGCATTCGAGGCCGGGAATCCGACCTCCCACCCTGTTTCCCAGGATTCCATTCTCACACCCCCTTTATGCTACGAGCGAGTGTACCCGCGCCCGCGTCCGAGTCCGAAATCGATCATCCCTCCGATGCCTCAATCTGTCGCACCGCCGCCCAATAGAGCTGGCGTCGCACCAGGTTCTGATCGCGTCCGAGGGCCGAAAGCGCCCGTCGGATGCGCTCTCGCCGCGCCTCGTCTTCGCGCCGACAGCGCGCAACGGGCTCCGGGAAATCCGCGAGCCGACCGAGGCGGACCAGTTCACGTCGCTGCAGTTCGTACATCGGACGAATAATCGTCACAGAGCCGCCAAAGTAGGATCGGACCGGTGGGATGCTTTCCGCATTTCCCGTATACATCAGGCTCAACAACCAGGTCTCCACCACATCATCGGCATGATGTCCGAGCGCGACGTGGCTTGCTCCCCGTGCCTCGGCGGCCTCCAGTAAGGTGCGCCGTCTGGCTCGAGCGCAGGCAAAACAGTCGAGCGGCAACTCTTCTGAACCGTCCAACCTGCCCTCGATCTCGGTCAGAGCCAAACCCAGAGACCTCAGCCAGCTGGACGTGGATTCGGGAAGCTCTTTGGCGGGACCGTCGGCGTCCAGACACACGTGGATGGCCGAAACCTTCAACGGTCGCTGCAGGCGTCGGTTGTGTTCGTGGACCAAGTACGCCATGGCGAGACTGTCGATCCCCCCCGACACCGCCAACATTACGCTCTCGCCCTCGGGCAAGACCGGCCATCGGCGGGCGGTCCGTCGGAGCTTTCCCAGAATGCGTCCCGAGCAGCGTTCCAGCTGCCGAGTCGGCGAGCTCTCAGTCGTCGGCATCCCGCTTCTTGCCGAAGATCGCGGCCACCCCAACCCCGAGCAGATAAAGCAGAATCATCGGCACGGCGAAGACGGTCTGGGTGGCGACATCGGGTGTCGGGGTAATGATCGCGGCAACGACAAAGATCAGCAGAACAGCCCAGCGAAACCAGCGCAAGAGCTGGCCAGCAGTGACGATGCCCAATCGGGCAAGGAAGAAGATCAGCATGGGCATCTCGAAGACCATCCCGAGGCCGAGGAGAATCTTCGACATCATCGAAAAGTACGCGCTGATGGTCACAACCTGTTTGAAGCCCTCGCCGACACCGAGGAGGAACTTCACGACCATGGGAAAGGCGACCAGGTAGCCGAAATAGCCGCCGGCGACGAAGAACAGTGTCGTAAAGATGACGAACGGCACGAAAAGCCGGCGTTCTCGTTTGTACAGGCCCGGCCTCAGGAACAGCCAAAGTTGAATGAGCAGGATCGGTGAAGCTACAAAGATTGCCGTCAGCAGCGCCACCTTGATGTACAGCATGAAGGGGCCCGGGAGATCGGTGAAGGCGAGCTTTTCGCCCTCCGGGACAGCGGCGAGGAACGGCTTCTCGAGCCAGTGGAAGATCTCCGGAGCAAAGTACCAGCTTCCGAGAAAGGCGACGAAGATCGCGATGATGCTGTACAGGATCCTTCGGCGCAGCTCGTCGAGGTGATCGAGCAGCGTCATCCTGGGGAGCTCTTCCTCCCGCCCCTCGTCACCGTTCCCTGCCACCTCGGGCTCGGCGGTGCTCACGAGTTCTCTGTCTCCTCGGCAGGCGATTGGTCGGAATCGTCTGCGGGAGCTTCGAGGACCTTCTTGACGGTGCTTTCGATCGGGTTCTCAATCGTCTTCTTGAGATCCCTGAGGTCCTTGCCGACCTCGCGGATCCCCTTGAGGTCCTGTTCGACATCGCGAATCTCGTCCGTCGCGACCTCGTCCTCGATGGTCCGCTTGAACTCATTCGAGGCGCGCCGGAACTCGCCCATCGCGCGGCCGATGGAACGTCCGATCTGCGGCATCTTGCGCGGGCCGAAGAGCAGCAGCGCGACCACGAAAATCAAGATCAACTCGGGCATGCCGAGGGTTCCGAACACAGATCCTCCCGGGGGCAGTATACCGACATCCCACCCGCCCGCACAGGTTCAGGGTTCAGGGTTCAGGGTTCAGGGTTCAGGGTTCACCAAACGCTATGTTCCCTCTCTCCTTTGTCGAGGGGGGGGTGGGTGGGACCTGCTCCCTGTGCCCTGTACCCGGGCGGGCGGGCGGATTTGGCGGGTGCCCTGTGCCTTGTGCCCTGCGCCAGGGCGGGTGGGCGGTTGGAAACCGCGCACCCGGAGTATTCGTAAGACCAAACGAGTTACACTTGTGTATGCGGCCCGAGAACGAAGTCTTTGGCACGTAGTAGGGAGCTCGATGACACAGAACAAGAGCCGATTCAATCCGATCATCATTGCCCTCGTTGTCCTCCTGAGCGGAGCAACCGCGGGCGCGCTCTTCGGGGAACGCTCCATGCCCGAGGAGGAGACAGAACTGATGGTGCGGGCCTCGAGGGTGGTCAATCTCCTTCTCGAGTGGCTGCCAACCGAAGAGGACCCTGCCGACATCGTCTACGACGGCATCAGCGGCATGCTCGAAGTTCTCGACCCACACTCCAACTACCTCGACCCCCGCACCTTCAATAGAATGCGCTCACGACAGGAAGGGTCTTTCTTCGGAGTCGGGATCATCATCTCCCGCCGAGACGGAAAAATCACTGTCATCGCGCCGATGGCCGGCACACCTGCCGCAGCGGTCGGCCTGCGCGCAGGCGACGTCATTTCAGCTGTCGGCGGTGAACCGACCGAGGACCTCAATCTGGATAGCGTCGTCGATCTCGTACGCGGGCCCGAAGGCACCTCAGTTCAGTTGACCATCGCCCGGCCCGGACTCAAGGAAGAGTTCACGGTCGAAATTACCAGAACCCGCATTCCGCAAACCACCGTCCGCTACGCGTTCATGGTCAGACCCGAGGTGGGATACATCCGGTTGTCGGAGTTCAGCTCGTCGAGCGAACGCGAGGTGCGCGAGGCTGTTGATCGCCTCGAGGCGGAAGGTATGCGACATCTGATTTTGGATCTCCGCAACAACCCCGGCGGATCTTTGGACGCGGCCATCGGGGTCTCGGATGTGTTTCTGGCTGAGGACAACCTCATCGTCACAACTCGCGGAAGGACGCCGTCAAGCCACTCCACCCTGACCGCTCCCGGACGAGGTGAGCCTTTCAAGGGACCCGTCATCGCACTCGTGAATGAAGGTTCGGCTTCGGCCTCGGAAATCGTTGCCGGCGCCATTCAGGACCACGATCGGGGTCTGGTCCTCGGTGAGGTGACGTGGGGGAAGGGCCTCGTGCAGACCGTGTTTACAGTCCGAGATACCGGACTCGCCCTAACCACCGCTCGTTATTACACACCGTCGGGACGCTCGATTCAGAGAGGCTACGAATCATACATCGACTACATCACGCACAAGAACGGCACCAATGGCGACGACATCTACGAGACCGACGCCGGTCGCACCGTGCTTGGCGGCGGCGGCATCACCCCGGACGTCACCTTGGAGGCGCGGACGCTTTCGGAGAACCTCGCCCGCCTCTACGGCAACTCCGCGTTTTTCCTGTACGCCGTCGAGCTGCTCAAGGACGTGCCCGAAGAGGATCAGGCATCGATGGCCCAGACCTTCAAGGCCAATGACGAGGTGCTCGAACGGTTCTGGGCATGGATCGAGGAACAGGAGATCCTGCCCGAGGAAAAAATCGACGAGCTCAGAGAATCACCGCAGGACGTGTCGGACGTCGCGTTGGGCATCAAGGTCGAGATCAAGAACGCCACCCTGGGTTTGGACGACGGCTACCGGGTGGCGCTCGACGCCGATGACCAGTTCCTTGCTGCGCTCACTCACCTCGAAGAAGCGATGGACTTCTGGGTCACGTGGCAGGAATCTAACCTCGACTGAGCGCCCTCTAGTTTATGGGGTGTCTCGCTTCGACGCCACCGGTGCCACCCTTCGCATTGTCACTGGCGCTCTCCGGACGGCAGGGCAACCATGACAATGCGAAGAGTGGCACCTGACTCGCCGAAACGGGTGGCGCTCCTCACTTCTCATCCCTCTTGTGGCGCGTCTTCCCAGATCAGCGTAACCGGTCCGTCATTGACCAGCTCAACATCCATCAGGGCGCCGAAGATCCCGGTCTCAACCGTCACTCCCTCGTCACGCAAGATCTCGAGAAAGCGATCGAAGAGCGGTTCCGCCGCATCTCCCGCCAACGCGTGATCAAAGCTCGGACGGCGCCCCTTGCGGATGGACCCGGCGAGGGTGAATTGCGACACCGCGAGAACGGCGCCACCCACTTCGTCGAGACCGCGATTCATACGGCCCGCGTCATCCGAGAAAATTCTAAGGGTCGCCAACCGCCGTGCCGCCCGCTCGAGATGCTGCTCAGAGTCACCACGCTCCAGCCCCACCAGCACCGCGAGACCGATACCGATACGTCCCACCGCCTCTCCATCGACCCGCACCTCGGCGCGGGAGACTCGCTGGATGACCATCTTCATTTCTTCGCTCCGCCTCTGAAGGTCGACAGTAGCAGGCTCAGCTCGCGTCCTCCGAGCAAGGTCACCAGGCCGATATACAGAGCGCCAGCCGGCACCAGGACAGCGGCGAGCCGAAGGGCGCCGTCCCACGACGTGTGGTCGATCGAGGCGAGCCACGGTCTGGTGAGATAGAGGCCGGCCGCCATGACGGCGCCACCAGCGAGCTGCCGGCCAACGGCAACCAACGCGCCCGCCACCCCGGCATTTTGAAAACCGTAGCGCAGCGCATAGAGCACGGTGAGGAATGTGGCGAAGCAGGCCATGGCGATCGTGTTGGCCCAACCCAGCCCGACGGTGCCCCACGGTCCGACCAGGACCGCACAGGTGGCGGTGAAGATGATCAGAGCGACCAGACTCCCCCACATCGGTGTGCGGGTGTTCTTCTGCGCAAAAAATGCGGTCGCCATAACCTTGACGTGACCAGTACCAATGAGTGAAAAGGCATACGCAGCCAGTGTCGCTGCGGTGACGGTCACATCGACAGTGTCGAAGCGCCCGCCCCCGAAGAGCAGGCCGATCACGGGACGCGAGAGGACCGCCATGACTACTGCTGCCGGCAGTGTCACGAACGACACCAGGGTGACGGTTCCGACGAGTGTCCTCGGTGCATGCTCCGGGTCTTCCCGCAACTCTCGTGACAGCAGCGGGAGGAGCACGGTGGTCAGCTGAACAACCACCGCGCCGAAAACGAGCTCGGTCACGCGATAGGCCCCATAGGTGTAGCTGACGCCGGAGTCGATGAACGATGCGAAACGGTTGGAGACGAGCTGGTTGATCTGATTGATGCCGAGGACTGGAATCCCGGGCAACATCAATAGAAGGACCGCCTTGACCTGTGGATCTGTAAAACCGCTCCACAAGGGCCGAAGAGAAAAGCCGAGGCTCCGCACCGCAGGGGCCTGGACCGCGAACTGCAGGAGCCCCCCGACCAGGACCGCCGCCGACAGCACCGGCGCCGGGTTGGCAACGCGCGGCAGTACCCACCACGCGGTGCCGGCGATGGTCAGGTTGTAGAACATGGGCGTTGACGCAGCAAGAAGGAATTTTTCGTGGCTGTTGAGGACCGCCTGGAGGAGGGCGGCAAGAGAGATCAGGAGGAGGTATGGAAACATGATGCGGTTCATCAACACCGTGGTTTCGAGCTTGCCCGGCGTGGCCGAGAAGCCCTCGGCATAGAGCCGGACCAGCCACGGCGACGCGAGGATCCCCGCCGCAACCACCAAACCCACGACCAGCAACATCACAGCCAACAAGCCGCGGAACAGCTCGACCGCCTGCCGGCGATCGCCTTCTTTCCCGGTCAGGCGCGCGAGGGTAGGAACGAAGGCGGCGTGCAAGGTGCCCTCGGCGAAGAGACCTCGAAATGCGTTGGGGATGCGGTTCGCGGTGCGGTACATGTCGTAGAGGTGGCCCGCACCCATGACCGAAAACAGCGCCTTGTCCCGGAGATACCCGGTGATCCTGCAGACGAGGGTCACCACCGCCATCCTGGAAGCGTGGTGAACGACGCGCTTCTCTTGACTCACGACAATCACGTTACCACCACCCTTTGCGCACCGAAATGGCGACAGTTGGGCAATACTCAGGCGGCGGCCCTACACCGTCGAATTCGGAGTTCGGAATTCGGAATTCGGAATTCGGAATTGCCATCCCTCCCCCATTGACGCTGCGGATGGGTGGGTGAAATTCAAAATTCAGAATTCCTAATTCAGAATTCGCGAGCTCAACACAGCGCTCAGCGGTGTGTTAAGCTCGCGCCGTCCCATCCACGCAGGGAGTAGAGAATCATGGGTATCAACAAAGTAATTTTGGTAGGAAACGTGGGTCGCGACGTGGAGTTTCGAGCCACCCAGGGCGGTCAGAACCTGGCCAAGTTCTCTCTCGCCACAACCGACCGCCGATTCAAAGATGAAAACGGCAACCCCCGCACCGAATGGCACAACATCATCGCCTGGGGAAAGCTCGCGGAAATCTGCGATCGCTACGTCACCAAGGGCAAGCTGCTCTACATCGAGGGGCAGATCCGCACCCGCACCTACGAGCAGGACGGACAGAAGAAGTACTTCACGGAGATCCACATGGAGCAGATGGAAATGCTCGGATCGAAGTCGTCCGGCGTCGGTGCGCCGGGGGCAGACTACGGCACCGTCGCTCAGGGTTTCCCCGACGACGCCGACGATGTGCCGTTCTAGCCCAAAAATCGAACAGTCTCAACTCCCGCAATCGTTGCGGGAGTTTTTTGTTTGACCGTTCAGCACAAGAAAATTCGAATGATACGCGTGCTAACCCTTGACAATGATTGAGCTTCCCGGTAACTTCTCAATTCCCCGCGTCCGGGGAAGGAGGAGTGGATGATCAAGTCGGATTTGGTCGAGCGAGTGATGCAGGCCACCGATCTTCCGAAACCCAAGGCGACCGAAGCGGTGAATGCCCTCTTCAACGGCATGAAGAGGGCCCTCCTGCGCGGCGACCGAATCGAGCTACGTGGGTTCGGCGTCTTTCAGGTCAAAGACCGCAAGCGTGGTATCGGGCGCAATCCCAAAACCGGCCGCGAGGTCGAGATCCCGCCCGGGAAGACGATCCGGTTCAAACCAGGCAAGGCGTTGCGCGATATGAGCTGAGCGTGCACTCGCCGCCTCCCAACGAAATTCCCGGCCCCGACGGTCCGCCCGCCGGGGCCTTTGTTTTGCCGCCAGACGCTTATCGCCCGCGGTGGTGGCTCCACATCTCCTTGTTTCTGGCCACCTTCGCCAGCACGACGATGGTTGGCGGTCTGGTGTGGGGCAGCCTTCCTGCGGAGATGGCGCGTCTCGGGCTCGTCCAACTTCTGACGGATCCAAGGGTCTATATTGCCGGTCTCAAGTTCTCCATCCCGCTGCTGACAATTCTGTGGTGCCATGAACTCGGCCACTACATCGCAGCTCGGCGCCATGGACTGACTGCCACGCCCCCCTACTTCATTCCGTTTCCAATTCCGGTCCTGGGCATCGGAACCCTTGGCGCGGTGATCCGAATCAAAGACCCGATCCAAGACAAACGGCAGCTTCTCGATGTCGGCGCCGCGGGCCCGATCGCCGGCTTTGTTGCTCTGGTGCCTTTTCTCGCCTACGGAATCGTGGCGTCCGAGGTCGGGGAATCGGTGGTCGAGGGCACCTATCTCGAGTTCGGGGAACCTCTCGTCTATCGTCTCCTCGAATCCGTGCTCAGACCCGGCCTCGGTGACGACATGACCCTTTGGCTCCACCCGACCGGTGTCGCCGCCTGGTTCGGCGTCCTGGTCACCCTCCTGAATCTCCTTCCCTTCGCCCAGCTTGACGGCGGCCACATCGGCTACGCCCTTCTCGGTCGGTGGCACCAGCGGCTGGTATGGCCGCTCCTCGGTGCGCTCGCGGGCCTCGGCTTCATCTGGCCCGGCTGGTGGCTGTGGGTCGTCATCGCCCTCGTCATGAGACCGCAACATCCACGGCTGTGGGACGAGGATCGGCCCCTCGATCGAAGGCGCCAACTGATCGGCTGGGCGGCGTTCGTCATTTTCGTGCTGTGCTTTGTCGCGGAACCAATTCGATTCGTGTTCTAAACCGGTACCCGGGCCTGGGGCTTGGGACCTGAGGCTTGGGGCTGGCTTCGAGCGCTATCGCTATCGGGATCGCTTTCGATGGCGCCAAGCCAGTCAGCTCAGCGAATCAAGGAACTCCAGCATCGCCTCCGTCACCGCCTCGGGCTTTTCGAGCGCCGACAGATGCCCGGCTTCCTCGATCACGACCAGCGAAGCGTTCGGCAGGGCGTCCGCGATCTGCTGGGATACGGGCACCGGCAGTGACGCGTCTTCCCTGCCAACGATGACAAGCGACGGGACCCGCACATTCGCGAGCTCGCTGACGATCGACGGCCGTTTGACCAGCACACTGACCGCCCGCGTAATCGAAGGAACATGAATCGACGCGGTCTTTGTCTTCCACTCCTTGATCAGGGCAGGGTTTTCAGCGCGGGTCGTTCGTCCGAAAAGTAGCGGGATCACTGCCGGGAAGAACGGTGTGATCCCAAACGCTGTTGCTCCCAGGCTCATGGCTCGATATTTCAATTTCTTGTACGAGGTCTCGGCGCCGGCATGGGTGTCGAGGAGCACGAGAGCCGAAACCCGATTGGGAAACTCGATCGCAGCGTGCATCGCCACCATGCCACCCATTGACAAACCGGCCCACACCGCGCGTTCGATCTCGAGGTGATCGAGAATGGCGACTGCGTCCTCCACCATCTCGCGGAGATCATACGGCCCGGTAGCGGGCACCGATTTCCCATGGCCCCGCTGGTCCATGTTGATCACCCGGTAGCGCTCGGCCAGCTGAGGCAGCTGGTACACCCACATCTCACCCGAGCACAGGATGCTGTGACCCATCACTATCGGTGGGCCGGAACCCACATCCTCGAAGTAGATTGGCACGCCGTTTCGATCGATCGAGGGCATGGTGAAACTCCATATCTCGAAGGGCGGACGCACACCAGTTCGATACGCGACCGCCAAATGGACTTTTACTCAGTTTCCGTGGAGCGATCTTAGCATTTGCCCGAACGTCTTCAAGACCGTGTCGCTCCATCCGGGCACGGAGACGGAGACGGGCACGGAGACGGGTCTGAGTGGTACCCTCTGCAAATGGAGACGGTTTCGCGAATCCTCGCGACAACATCGGAGATCAGCCTCAAGGGGGGCAACCGTCGTTGGTTCGAGCGCACCCTCACCGACAACGTGCGCACCGCCCTCTCCGATCTGCCGGTGGCGTCGGTGACGCGACCGGCGTGGCGCGTCCTGATCACCTTCGAGGAGTCCGTGCCCTTTGCCGAAGCGGCGCGTCGTCTGGGAACCGTCTTCGGCATTGGCGGGATCAGGGCGGTGGAGCACGCAGGCCACACGATCGAGGATCTCGAAGCCCACCTCGGACCTCGTCTCGAAAAGATGTCTCCCGGGAGTTTCGCAATTCGCTGCCAGCGATCGGAGAAGCGCTTTCCGTTGACTTCGCCTGAGGTGGAGCGCGCCCTGGGCGCCTTCGTCCAGGAGCGCACCGGATGGCCGGTCGATCTCGGCAATCCCGACCTGACTATTCATGTTCTGGTCGACGAAAATGGGCTCTTCACCTGGACCCACCAGGTTCCGGGTCCCGGCGGTCTGCCGGTCGGAGTCGGCGGTCGGGCCACCTGTCTGATCTCGGGAGGCATCGATTCGCCAGTCGCCGCCTACCTGTTGATGAAGCGAGGCATGCGGCTCGACTTCGTCCACTTCCACTCGGTGCCCCGCACCGACCCGGCGAGCCTCGAAAAGGTCGAGGATCTGATCAGGATCCTGATCCGCTATCAGGGCCCCGCACGCCTTGCCAAGGTGCCGTTGTTGCCGATCCAGGAAGAGATCGCGGCCCGCTGCCCGGCCGAGCTGCGGGTGCTGCTCTACCGGCGCTTCATGCTGAGATTGGCCGAAGAGACCGCGCTCCGCCTGCGGTCGGACGCCCTCATTACCGGGGAGTCGTTGGGCCAGGTCGCCTCGCAGACCATCCAGAACCTGCGCGCGGTGGAGTCGGTGGCGACAATGCCGGTACTGCGTCCTCTTATCGGGCTCGACAAACCCGAAATCATCGCCATCGCCCGGCGAATGGGAACCTACGAAACCTCAATCCTCCCCCACTTCGATTGCTGTTCATTCCTCCTCCCAGACAGACCCGCCACGAAATCGACTTCCGACGAGCTGGACGAGGCTGAGACCACGCTCGAAGTCGAGACTCTCGTTTCCGATGCCCTTGAGGCGACCGACATTCGATCCTTCGACAGGCCCGTCGACTGGGGAGAAATACCGTTGCCCATCGGGGTCTCGCAATGAGCGAAAACGGCAGCCGATCGCGCCGCGACCTCCTCACCGGATGGATGGGCCTCTTTCGCGGAGTCTCCACGGCAGCCACGGGCACCACCAAACACGACCCGGAAAAGTTGCTGCGGCCGCCGGGTGCGCTGAAGCCCGACGAGGACTTCCTCGCGGCCTGCACCGGTTGCGGTGACTGCATTCCAGTGTGTCCGACCTCGAGCATTTTCACCGTCGAGACCGACGATGAACGAATGATCCCGGTGATCGCACCGTCTACAAAGGCCTGTTACCTGTGTACCGAGCTTCCGTGCATCGCCGCATGTGAAGATGGGGCGCTCGTCGATCCGGGCGGTCCCGAAAGGGTGCGCATGGGGATCGCCAGAGTCGATCCCCGCCGTTGTGTGACTTTCCGCGGCGAGATCTGTGACAAATGCTACACGGCGTGCCCCTACCCCGACCGCGCGATCATGTCGATCGGTGGGCGGCCGCTGATCGGGAGCGGCGCCTGCACCGGCTGCGGCCTGTGCGAGATGGCCTGTCCCGAACACCCCAAGGCGATTGTCGTGATAGCCGAACGGAACCTGGTGCCCGGCCTGCGCATCCCAAAGGATGAGCAGTTGGGCGGCTGAGGTCGCCAATTGAGAGCGCTTTGCCACGTCAACGACACAGGTACCGCCAATCAAGAGCGCTTTGAGGCATCGACGACACAGGAGCCACCCTTCGCATTGTTTGCCCTGAAGGCGTTGCTCGAATGGGGAACGACGAATCCAAACAATGCGAAAAGTGGCACCTACACGCCGCCCATTGGAGGCTCGATGCAGCGTCGGCGTCCTGGGGTGCCGCCTATCAGGAGCAATTTCCGCTTCGGCGAGCAGGGTGCCATCTTTTGCATTGTTCGATTTCGTCCCTCTGCACTGTGGTGACGCGTCCCGAGTGAACAATGCTAAAGGTGGCTCATGTGCCGTCGAAGCGACAACGCGCGTCTCACTGAGCTACAGCTCCGCTTCCACCTTCAGTTCGCGCGTCATAAGCTCCCGCAACGCCGTTTGGGCATCGGTTTCGCCCTTCAGCAGCCGACTCATGGCTTCGGTGATCGGCATAACGACCTCGTGGTCATGAGCCAGCCGTGCGGCAGCAGGCGACGTGCGAACGCCTTCGACGACCTCCCGCATGGAGCCCAGGATCTCTTCCAGAGACTCTCCACGCCCGAGGCGTTGTCCCAGCGTCCGGTTGCGCGACAGACCACCGGTACAGGTCAGAACGAGGTCGCCCATACCCGCCAGACCGCGGAAGGTCTCGGCGTCCGCCCCGAGGGCAACGCCGAGGCGAGTGATCTCGTGTAATCCGCGGGTCATCAACGCCGCCTGAGTATTGAAGCCGAGCCCGAGCCCATCGACGATCCCGGCGGCAATAGCAATCACGTTCTTGAGTGCCCCTGCGAGTTCGACGCCGATCAGGTCGGCGCCCGCATAGCAGCGAAGGTGGTGATCGGAGAACTCCTCCTGGAGAAATGCCGCAAGCTCGAGGTCGGGACAGGCCAGAACCGCGGCCGATGGATCTCCCCTGACGATCTCGCGCGCAAAGGTGGGCCCGGAGAGACAGCAGAATCTGTTCGGCTCGAGACCCAACGCCTCACTGGCCACCTCGTCCATACGTCGAAGGGTCTCGGTCTCGATTCCCTTGGACGCGGAAATCACCACCACGCCGTTCCTCACTTTTCCGGCGAGCTCCAACATTACCGACCGGCTGAACTGCACCGGCACGACCCACAGCCAATGGTCCGCGTGGTCGGCCGCGGCACCGAGATCATTGATGGCCTTAATTCCGGGATGGAGATCGAGGTCAGAAATGAAAAGCGGATTGCGATGCTCCGCGTTGATCCCCTCGACAACCTCTGTCTCACGCGCCCACAACACGACATCGTGCCCACGCCGGGCCAGTTGATGAGCCATCGCGGTACCCCAGGATCCGCCACCAAAAACGCTGAGCTTCACGCGTCACCTCCAGGAATCATCACCGACCTTGTCCTCTTCGCCCGCCAGCATTTTTCGAATATTCGAGCTGTGTCGAAAGATGATCAACACTGCCGCAGCGCTGACCGAAATCAAGGTCACCATGTCAGGCGTGTCGATCAGCTTGAGGGCCAACGGAAAGACCGCGCTGGCAACCATCGATGCCATCGCCACCCATCTCGATATTACGAGCACGACGAACCAGACCGCGAGTGCGGCGAGAGCGCTGAGCGGTGCGATGACGAGAAATGCGCCAAAGCCCGCAGCCACGCCCTTGCCGCCTCGGAACTTCAGCCACACCGGATAGCAATGACCCACAACTGCCGCCAACATGGCTGCGGCGACCCACCCGCTCTCGGGGTTGTACGACCGCATCAGCCACACGGCAAGCGCTCCTTTGGCCACATCGATGACCGTCACCGCGACCCCGGCTTTCCACCCGGCCGCCCGCAGCGCGTTGGTCCCACCGACGTTGCCCGACCCCTTGCGCCGCACGTCTTCACCGGTCATCAGACGGACCAGCAACAGCGCCGTGGGCAGCGAGCCCAGGAGGTAGGCGATCAGCACCAGTACGAGCTCGATTCTCACTCCAGGGAAAACCTTTCCAGCGCAGTGTACACCGCGCCCCCGGGTTGCAGATCACTCGAGAAAAGCACCACCTCCCGGCACGTGTAGGGCTCGAGATCCAGGTCGTCTCCCCATTCGAGAAATCGATCGACGGCGGACTTCGGCCACTGGGCCTTCAACCGGGCCAGGGTCAGATGGATCGACCACGGGCGCCGATCGCGCGGGAATCCGGCAATTTCAGCCGCCTCTTCGACCGCCGCGACCACTGTTTCGGCGCCGTCAGCGGTTCCCCCGACCCACGCCACCCGGGGCCTCATCGACGACGGGAAGAAACCGGTCTTTTCGAACTTCACTGAAATCGATCCGGTGCCACATATCCGTGGACCCAACTCGGCGCCGAGGTCGGCGAGCACCGGGCGCTCGCCCTCACCGAGAAACTTGAGGGTCAGATGCCAGCCCTGCGGGCGTGTCCATCGCGCTCGAGGGAGTTCGGTTCGCAGATTCTCCTGCACCGAAGCCAACTGCGCCCTGATCGCGTCCGGGATTTCGAGAGCCAGGAACGCGCGAATAGAATCTCCACTCATCCTTCGAGCGCCAACAGGCGTCTCCGAAGGTGATCGAGGGTCGCATTGAGACTCCACACGCGGACGATCGATCGGTCGCCGAGGAACACGTGGTGCTTTGCCGACACCCCGTCGGGACCCGCAACCGCCCAGTGGACCAGACCGACCGGTTTCTCTTCGGTACCGCCGGTCGGTCCGGCGATGCCGGTGATCCCGGCCCCCCAGTCAGAGCCGAACCGCGCGCGGACGCCTTCAGCCATCGCGCGGGCGACCTCCTCGGAGACCGCGCCGTGCTCGACAAGCGTTTTGTGCGGGACGTCGATCAGTTGTTCCTTGGCCTCGTTGGAGTACGAGACAACTCCACCAAGAAAGACCTCGGACGCGCCGGGCACATCGGTCAAATGAGCGCTCATGAGGCCGCCGGTACAGGACTCGGCAACCGCCAGACTCTGTTGGCGCTCGCGGAGTTCGTCC
>Ga0316193_10000516_pt1 | contig 24180 bp, 20 predicted proteins | sample MerIslsedime2_MG_FD_207735 | JGI IMG/M metagenome (GOLD analysis project Ga0316193, IMG submission 207735) | Coastal sediment microbial communities from Maine, United States - Merrow Island sediment 2 | ecosystem: Environmental > Aquatic > Marine > Coastal > Sediment | place: USA: Maine... | reverse complement strand
GCCGTCGAAACCAAGGTTTGACGCCCCGCGCCGTCGCAGGCAGGCTCATCAGCGTGAGCGTCGCCGCGCTTCAGGTCCAGGTGCTAGGGCCCCTTACCGTCCACCGGGACGGTGAGCCTGTACGTCTCCCTCAGTCGAAGAAGACTCGAGGTCTGCTGGCCTATCTTGCGATCACGGGCCGCGCGCACCGTCGCGACCGACTGTGCTCCCTATTGTGGGACGTTGCGGACGACCCACGTGGCGCGCTGCGCTGGAGCCTGTCGAAGATCCGGACGGTCGTCGACTCCGAAACCAAGCGCTCCCTCGTCGCCGACCGTGAAAGCGTCGAGCTCGAGCTCGAAGAGGCATCGCTCGACTGGCGCTGGGTCCGAAAGGAGCTCACTTCCGGGGCCGACTCCATTTCAACCGAGCGCCTGAAGGAGCTCGAGTCCGTGTTCGACGGCGAGCTGCTCGAGGGGCTCGAGCTGATCGACTTCGACGAGTTCACCGCCTGGTGCGCGGCGGAACGGGAGCACGCGCGTAGCATGCACACTAGAGTCCTGCAGGCGCTGGTCGATCGGCTTGCCTCGGCTCCCAGTGACGCGCTGCCGTATGCGCGGGAGCTGGTTCGAATCGACCCGATCAACGAAGAAGCACGAGCGCGACTAATTCAGCTTCTCGCGCTCGCCGACCGCCGAAACGAAGCCAGGGCACAGTACGAAAGCGCGCGACGCATGCTCAAGGAGCTTGGCGCCAAGGCGACAGGGCCCCTCGAGACCGCTTGGCGGGAAGCAGCCCGAGGCACAGATCACCAAGAAGAAGAGCCCGCAGCTTCGAGCGCCGCGCCCACCGTTGCAAGCACGCCGCCAACAGCACACGAGCCGACGAGGCCGCGGGCCCGCGATGTCTTCGTCGGACGCCAAGAAGAGCGAAGCCGCCTGCTTTCGCTTCTCGATGACGCGGGTCAGGGACGGTTGACCGTCTTCATGCTCAAAGGAGAATCCGGCGTAGGTAAGACGCGATTGCTGGCCGAGCTCAGCGAAGAAGCTCGCGGGAGGGGATGCACCGTCTTCGAAGCCAGCGCGTACGAGGCCGAAGCGGGTCGTCCCTATGGACCTTGGATCGACGCGCTGCGCCGCTTGCCACCCGATGTGGTTTCGCAGGCCAACGGCGCTGCGCTCTCACCCCTTCTGCCCGAGCTCGGCGACTCGACCGAGAGCGAGCAGAGCCGTGACCGCCTTTTTGGGGCCGTCGTCGATTTGGTGGCAGCCCGAGCCAGGCCGGGTTCCCCTGCCCTGCTTCTATTTGACGACATTCACTGGTGCGACGATGCAACGTCGGAGCTTCTCCACTACGTCGCGCGAATGAGCCTTGCCCGCCCAGTAGCAATGGTCTTCGGTGCCCGGGACGGCGAGCTGATCGACAACGAATCTGCAATGCGGATCTTGCGAAGCTTCCGCCGTGACGGCCTCATCGACGAGCACCTCTTGCTTCCGCTCACCGAGAGAGATGTCGAAGAGCTGGTCCGTTCAATTGAAGGCAAGGCCAATGCCGCAGAGGTCTTCAACCTGAGCGGCGGCAACGCGCTCATGGCGAGCGAGCTGGCCCGCGCTTCGAGCGTGGGCGAGCCCGTACCCGGGTCTCTCAAGGAGCTGATCAGCGATCGGGTCGGCCGCCTCGCCCCGGAGTCCCGCAATGTGCTCCGCTGGGGTGCGGTCCTCGGCTCCGCGTTCGATGCGTCCCGGCTTGCCGAGCTGGTGTCGCTCGATTTCGACCCACTCATGGACGCGCTCGCAGAGCTCGAACGGCGCGCTCTGTTGGAGAGCCTGGAGGCTTCGGCCGAGATGTACGCGTTCCACCACGCGGTGGTTCATCGGGTGGTGTACTCGCAAATCTCCGTGCCCCGCCGCAGGCTCATGCACCTTCGAATCGCCAGATTGCTCGATGGCCGGGACGACCCCGACGGGACCATTTCGCTCGAGCTTGCTCATCACGCCTCCTTGGGCGGAGATGCGGCCCTGGCGGCCCGCGCATGCGTGGCGGCGGGCACTCGTTGCCTCCGGGTTTTCGCGAACGCCGAGGCCTACACGCACGCCCGCCGCGGCCTTCGCCTCGTGGAACAGCTGCCGGATCCGGAGCGGGTGAAGCTCAGAATCGAGCTCGAGCAGATCAGCCTGGGCGCGCGTTGGCCAGAAGACCCGGACGCCGAATCGACGCGAATCGAGGCGCTCGCTGAAGAAGCGCTAGACGCCGGAAGTCCCGAGCACGCGCGACTGGGATTTACCTTGGTGAGCACCCTACGTTGGCACGAAGGAGCGCTGGGGGACGCGCACCGACTGTCGCTCCGAGCCGAGCTCGCCAGCCGAGGGACCGACGATCACAATCGCGCCATCGGCATGGCGGAAACCGCGCGTTGCCTGGTCATTCTCGAACGGGACCTTGCACAAGCCGAGGCACTACTGTTGGAAGCGCGGGCCCTGACGGAGCGGTCGGGCGACGCCGAATGGGCCGTGTTTGATGGTGTGGGCTTGCTCCGGTTGCATGCGGGCCTGCTGAGCGAAGCCAACGCGGCATTCCGGGAGGCCTTGGCGCTCGCAAAGAAGCACGGCAATCGACTGCAGGAGTTCATTACGCTCGAACACCTCGTAATGACATCGATTCATCAGCGAGAGGGCGACAAAGCGTGTGAGCATGCCAAAGAGCTAGCCGCCATCGGCGAGAAGCTCCGTGAAGGGAGCGAACGGCCGCTCGGCCGCGCGATGCTAGCCCTTTGCCGATACCAAAAAGGCGAAGAGACCCAACGGTCGGCGCTCGCAGAAGCGTTGCAGGAGCTCCGCGATGTGGATGCCAAGCAGCGCCTCGCTTTCGTCCTCACACAGGCCGCCGCCATCGAATCGGAGCGCGGTGAGTTGGACAGCGCGGCCGCGCGTGCGGCAGAGGCAGAGGCGATCGGGCGCATCCTGCAACAGCCGAGCGAGTCGGCTCTTGCGAGAGCGGTGCTGCTTCGGATCGCACGCAAGCAAGGCGACCAAGTGGCGATACGCGAGTGCGCCCAGGAGCTCCGAAAGCTCAGCGGCTACGCGAAGCACGTGGGCACGATTGTCGAGCGCGAGCTTGCCGCGGCTGCGGCCGCGTCGGAAATGGAACCACGAGATCTGGAGGCTGGGTGATGGCAAGGGTGATGGTGGAAAGGAAGTTTGGCGAGGCCGAGTCGTTCGATGAGCTGCAGGCGCAAGAGGTCAGTTTCGGGTGGTGTGCCGAGCAGCACCGGGTCACGTTCATTCGCAGCTACTTCTCGAAGGACCGAAAGCGCATGATCTGCGAGTACGAAGCTCCAGACGCGGAGGCAGTCCGGAAGCTGCAGCGAACTGCGTCCATGCCGTTCGAGCGGATCTGGACGGCGACGGTGTTCGACTGGGATGCTGGCTAGAGATGTGATACCGCTTTCCCGAGTTGGCTCTCATGAACGCACGCGCGAGATCGACATTGCTGTTGGCGTGTGTGCTCAGCTTCGGCACGTCGGCGATGGCGCAGGACGCTGGTGTGGAAGAGCCGACGGCTGAAGAGGAGCCGAAGCCCGAGCGGACACCACCGACCGCAGGCACGCTTCCGTATGAAGATCCCACCAACCAGCCAAGGGAAGAAGAGAGCCTCGAGGAGCTTGGAGCCGCACGAGACGCCGGCCCCGAGGACGAGGTTCAACCATCGGGTGAAGCAGAAAGAGACGGCGAAACCGCAGACGTGGACATGGGGCGGTCCACCGGTTCGCTTCCCGTGGAGGACCCGACGCTGCAGAAGCACCCCGAAGCGGAGCCCTCGGACGAACCCAGCCCGCAGGTAGAGGAGCCTGCCGAAGCGCCGGCGGCGGCAAGCGATGACGGCACGAACGTCGAGGTCTTCTACGGCTACGAAAGCGGCCTCCTCGTCGGCGTCGACGATTGGTTCTACCTCTCGCTCGCCGGCCTCGTGCAAGCCCGTTACACGGTCAACTACCGAACGAAGCCGCCGACAGACCCCACGACGCTGGAGCGGGAGAAGCAAGTCTCGCAAGGGTTCGATATGGCCCGCGCGCGCTTCCAGCTCGGCATCGGACTGACGCAATTCGTAGCCTTATACATGCGGATCGGCGTCGTAGCCGGTGGTGACTTCTCGTTTCAGCGCGCGTTCATCGACTTGAAGTGGAAGTGGCTTCGAATCCGAGCAGGCTTGTTCATGAACGAGACCATCGCCGAGTCCTTGATCAACCCCAACGACCTCTACTTCCTGGACTACTCGATCGTCGAGAACGTCTATACGCCGGGTAGCTCCAAGGGCATCATGCTCACGTACCTGCGCCGTCGCTTCTCGATCAACCTCGGCTATTCGGATGGCTTGCGAACCGGCTTCTCTGAAATCCGATCGGCTACCAGGGCAGACTTCGCTGTCACCCTGCGCGCGCAGTACGGCTGGGGCGAGAGGGGGCTGTCCGGTTTCAATCGCCTCACTGCACGCCGAGGAACTCCATTTGGAATTCGGCTAGGCGCGGCGGTGCACTACCAAGACGGCGGACGGAGCCAAGGAACCGCTCCGGTGAAGATCGCCCTAGGAACCGTCGACGTGTCGGCGCGCGGAAACGGCTGGAGCGCGCTCCTCTCGATAAGCGCCGGGCAGGATGGACAGGCCGCAACTGCAACCACTCCCGCCGGCGAGGTCGTTTCCACAGGAGTTACCCTGATGGGCGGCTATTTCGTCATGGATGACTTCCAGGTCTTCGCTCAGTACAGCATTGTTGCGAAACCGATAATCGAGGGCGAACCGCCTCCGAACGTCCCGGAAGCAGACCTGGGCAATCTGAGCAACTTCCAATCGTTCGGCATCGGCTTTTCGTACTTCGTCATCCCCGGTCACGACAACGTGAAGCTCTCGACTGACTTCCAATACTTCTTGGGCCACACGAGTGGAAGCAGCGTGCCACCTTCACCGCTCAACTCGATCGCGCCCAACGACGATGGCAGCCAGTTTGCATGGCGCATTCAGATCAGTGCGGCGTTCTAGACGCGCGCTGCGACAGAGGCAGTGGAGCCGAGTCGATTGGAACCATGCTGTCCGAAGTGCTCACGCAATGCTGCGTTGAGCTCCGCCGCCTTTTGAAAGGTCACCCCGTGCCCCGCGTCATCGAATCGAAGAACCCGAGCGTTCGGAATTCGTTGGGCTAGCCGGTCCGTCTGAGTCGGCCGAATCAGAATGTCTTTTCCTGGACGAACCAGAAGTGTCGGCATCTGGATTTCCGGCAAACGCGATTCGGTCGAGTGCCTCCACACCGCGTAGAGCTGGCCCAGCACGGTCCGAAGCGCGGGCGGATGTCCCAAGCGCACGTCGAGATGCGAACGGATCGCCGTTGGCCCGATCGATTCGAGGAACTCGTCTGGGTAGAGCAGGCGCGGCAACGAGCGCATCCGATTCTTCTGTCCGCCAAACAGCCCCTGGACGAAGAACCTCATTCCGCGGAGAGTCGGGAGCGACGCCACCGGGGCACCACCGTGCGTTGCGACCAGCGTCAGGCTTTGGCAACGGTCCGCGGAACGAAGGGCGAGCTCCTGGGCGATCATGCCCCCCATCGACACCCCAACGACGTGGGCCTGGTCCCAGGACAGGTCATCCAGGATCCGAACCGCGTCATCGGCCATCGCCGGAATCGTCCGAAGGAACGGCCCGCGATCGCTCTCACCGACGCCTAGATGGTCGTAGTGGCAGCAGCGGTGGTCGCTTTGGAGCTCGTCGACCTGAGGTCCCCAAACCGCCCCGGGCATTCCGAACCCCATGATGAAGAGGACCGGCGGACCCTGTGAACCGAAGACCTGATACGACAGCCGAGGCCCCGTCTTTGTAAGCTTCTGGGTCACTGCGACTGGTCGTAGTAGCGGACGGTGGGGTACGCCAGCTCGATGTCGTCGTTCTCGGAGAACTGTTCCAATATCTGCTCCCAGAGCCGCTGCTCGGTGCCGCGACGGGTCTTGGGCTTCGTCATGTATCGAACCGTGAGCAGCACGCCGCTGTCGCGCACGGTGGTGTAAACGATGGGCGTGACCTTTCCGGAATAGATGAGGTACCTCGACGCCGCCCGGCGCACCTGGCGTTCTACTTCCTCGGCAACGACGAAGCTGTCGTCATCGACGATCGCCTCGAGGATGCCCTTGGCCTTCTTCCAATCGCTTTCGAAAGTGATCAGCACGGGAATCTCGTGCCAGATGTAGTCAAAGCCCTTGTTGAAACTCGCGGTCACCGCGCGCAGCACCTTGCCGTTCGGCACCTGTAAGATCCGTCCCGTGCTCTGGTCGGCGTCGACCCAGTTGCCGATCTCCAGCAGGCTGAACTGGAAGACCCGAATATCGATCACGTCACCTGCGACTCCTTCAATCTCGATGCGATCGCCTACTTCGAACGGGCGCCTAATCATGATGAAGAGAAACCCAGCAATGTTTGCAATGGTGTCGTGCAAGGCCACCGCCAAGCCAGCACCCAAGATGCCGGCGAACGTGGCGATTCGTTCGAGGCCCGCAAACCAAATCACACCCAGGAAGATCAGGATCAAAACCGCGATGGTGGAGGTAACGCCGCGGCTCCAGCTGTACCGTTGCCTGACGTCAGTGACATTCCGCAGCAGAACCCGCATCAACACGGACCGAACCAGCAGGAAGAAGAGCACCACCAACAGAGACTTGACGACCTTGATCTGGGATTCAGGCGTCATCCCGAGCCAGGTCGCTCCCTCCATCATGAACGCTTCCACGCAGCTAGCCTACCGCTCCGCTCGATGCGAGAGAAGAGCGAAAGAATCCTAAGGTCTTTCGACCGGCTTCCGGGCTATGCTTCGGCATGCCCTCGAGCGCCAGCTTCTTCGATGACGTCAGCCGCTACTTCGACGCGGCCTCGCGTCACACTGATATCGCTCCCGACATCCTCGGCCAAATACGCGCGTGTAACGCAGTCTACGGGGTTCGGTTTCCGGTTCGCCGGGATGACGGGAAGATCGTCGTCGTGGCGGGCTATCGCGCAGAGCACAGCCATCACCGGCTTCCGACCAAAGGAGGCATTCGCTACTCGCTCGACGTTTCGGAGAACGAGGTCATGGCCCTCGCTGCTCTGATGACGTACAAGTGCGCGGTCGTCGACGTTCCCTTCGGTGGTGCAAAGGGAGGCGTGTGCGTCGATCCGCGAACGGAATCCGCATCGTTTCTGGAACGCGTGACGCGACGGTATACGACCGAGCTCATCCGCAAACGCTTCATCGGCCCCGACGTCGACGTGCCGGCGCCCGATGTCGGCACCGGCGAACGGGAAATGGGTTGGATCTACGACACCTACAAGACCCACGGGCCGGACACCTTGAATGCACTCGCCTCGGTTACCGGGAAGGCGCTCAAGGTACATGGCATCGATGGCCGTCGAGAGGCAACCGGCTTGGGCGCGGTCATCGCACTAGAGCACTTCCTCTCCGAAGAAGAGGACTTGAAGCCGCTGGGCTTGGAGACCGGCTTGGCGGGCAAGCGAATCATCGTGCCGGGCCTCGGAAAGGTCGGCCTTCACGCGGCGCTTGCCGCGGTCGACCGGGACGCGATTATCGTCGGTGTGTCGGTCAGCGACGGCGCGCTCTACGACGAGGGCGGGCTGGACGTGGAAGCCGTCCTCCTACACCGCGCGGAGACGGGGTCCCTCAGGGCTTTCGAGGGGGCTCGATTCCTGGCCGATCCGGATGCCATCCTGGAAGAGGCCTGCGATGTGCTAATTCCCTCTGCGCTGGAGCATCAGATCACGGCCCGGAACGCCTCACGGCTGCAGGCGAAAGTCATCGTCGAGGCTGCAAACGGCCCCGTGGATCCCGAGGCGGACCAGATCCTGCGTGAGGCGGGCACGATGGTGATCCCCGACATTTACGCCAATGCGGGTGGCGTCGTGGTGTCGTACTTCGAGTGGATCAAGAATCTTTCACACGTGAGCTTCGAACGCATGACCCGCCGCTACCAGCAGATGGCAAACCATCGGCTACTCAACGCGATCGCGCGCCTCACCGGTAAGACCCTGCCTCCCGAGGACGCGGCGCTACTCTTGCAAGCGCCGAACGAGATCGACTTCGTTCGTACGGCCCTCGAGAACACGATGGCAATTTCCTATGAGAAGATCCGCGAGCCGTGGAGGCGGAAGGGGCTCCCAGACATCCGCACCTCGGCGTACCTCAATGCGATAGAGAGCGTATCGAACTCCTACTCGCTCGATGGCATCTTCCCGTGACTGACTTTCGAATCGTACTCACCGGTGGCCCGGGCGGCGGAAAGACCACCGCCGCGGATTTGTTCCGCCGCGAGATCGGCGAGAAGGTCGTGATCGTGCCCGAGACGGCAACGATGCTGTTCAAGGGCGGCTTCCCTCGATTGGGCGAACCCGAAGCGCGCATGGCGACGCAGCGAGCTATCTTCCACGCGCAGGTAGCATTGGAAGACATCCAGAGCGCGCACTACCCCGGCCGCGTGCTCCTCTGCGACCGCGGCACCGTCGACGGCGCTGCTTTCTGGCCGGACGAAGCTCCTGAGGGCTTTTTCGACAGCCTCGGCACCAGCCTCGAGGAGCAGCTCGGACGTTATGATGCCGTCATCTTCTTCGAGTCGGCAGCCGTCGGCGATATCTCGATCGAGGGAGGCAATCCAACGAGAACCGAAAGCAATGAGGAGGCCCGGCACCTCGACATGCGCCTGCGCGAGCTCTGGTCAAAGCACCCGAATTTCCACTTCGTCCCGCATTCGACCTCGTTCCTCGCGAAGCTCCAGGACGGACTCGAGCAGCTCCAAATCATCGTGGACGACAACGGCTTACTGCACCCGGGCCCATAAAATGGCACGGATAACCCATCTATACTAAACCGGGCGGTGATGGGGATGTTTCGACTGTTCAGCCGGTTGCGCCCGACCCTCTGCGTGGGGCTGGTCGCGCTTCCGCTATTTGTTACCCCGGCGACAGGGTGCATCAGCCAAATGCAGACCGACATCGCCGCCAATCAGAAGCGGCTCGACTCGCTCGAAGATGACCTCGAGGTCAAGCGAAGAGAGCTCGAAGAAGCGCTGGCGGAGGCGAGCCGAGTCCTACGCCGCAACAGCGCGGATCAAGGATTGCAGATCGAACAAATTCAAGCGCGTCTAGCCTTGATGGAGGGTGAGATCGCCGAGCTTCGCAACGAGAGCAGCGGAGCCAGTCAAGCACAGGCGCAGCGAAGTCTCGAGCTTCAGCGCCAGTTGAGCGAAGTCGCGCGCGCAGCCGGCATGGATGTCGCGCTGGATGTGGGCGAGATTCCGAAAAGCAAGAGCGCACACTGGGAAGCGCTGACGAAGGCGTATCGGATCAACAAGCATTCCTACACCCGCGCCCTCGCCCGAGCCTACGTGGAACGGTACCCGAAGGATGACCACGCCGACAACGCGCAATACATGATCGGCTCGAGCTACCTGAAGCAAGACCAAGCCGCCGCGGCGCTCGGCGAGTTTCAGAAGGTGCTTTCGACCTACCGCAAGGGCGATGCCCTCGACAAAACCCTGTATGACATGGCGCAAGCGTTCCTGCAGGTGCGATCGTGCAACGACGCGGGCACTGCCCTCAAAGCACTGCTGAAGAACCACAAGAGCTCGCCGCTCGCGCCCAAGGCCAAGAAGGAGCTGCGCAAGGTGCGTGAGCTCGGCCCCGCGGACTGCGACGACCGCTAGGGCGCGCTGAGGTAGATTGGCGAGGACCAGGCACGCTCCTGGTTCATCGACAGGCAGTCCTCATCGAACGGGACGCGATAGTCGCCGTAACACGGCTTGCACGCTTCGCCGTCGCAACGAAGCTGACCTGCGTTGACCGCCGGCGTCGGCTCCTGGATCGCGCGAACGTAGTAGAGAACCTCCCGGCCCGCGGACGCGTACCAAGGATCGTCGAACTCGACCTCGCAGACCTCGGTATTGGGGGGACATGGAACCGTCAGCCAGGGGTCCTCGATCAGCTCTTCGACGGCTTCCGTTTCTTCCATTTGCCGCCCGATTCGAACGACCTCGATGCGCGTGATACGCCGGCGTTCGTCGGACGGGCGGTAGCATTCGCCGGCACAAATCCGATCCACTCGCTCGGCCCCCAGTGCCTCGGTCACTTCGTCGGGGCAACCGGGTAGCTGAGCAAACGCGCCGGCCGCGCGAACCCGGAACTTCGGGGTCCCCTCGAACTCGAGCTGACTGCCCATGGGCACGCGCTCCTCACTCGCGTTGAGCAGATCAAACCAGAGCAGAATGCGGTCCCCCGAGGTCCCGTAGACGTGCCGGTCGGACAGCGCCTGCCAAATCGCGTCGCGCGTTCGCTCCTTCGCATGCACGGCGACGAGGCCACCCGTGAGAAAGAACGAAGCCTGACGCTCCAGCCACACCCTGCGGAAAGGCGGCTTCGCGTTCACCGATCTCGGGGACAGGGGCACGGACCGGCTCGCCTTCGCGGGATCGCCAAACAGGACCTTCTGCCAATCCTCGGTCGAGGCGCCGCGCGCTTCGGTCATCTTGCGGCGCTCGTATTCCTTGTAGCCGGTCCCGGGCCGAGCGGTGTGGTTGTCGCTCGACGCGATGAAGCCGAGGGTCGTATGGCGCGGCTCCCCCGCCTCGTCGAAGTTCCCGCGGGACAGGATGTACTGCACGGCGCCGCCGGGCCGATATGAGAAGCTCGGGTCGAAGCAGTCGGTGCACTGACCACAGTTGCCCCACTCGGTGAGCTCCGTGCCCGGTAGCGTCAGATGACCTGCGATGCCAACGCTCACGTAGTTCCGCCGCGCCGCCTCGACGCGCTCATCGCACTCTTCGGAGAGCGGGTTGTCGCAACGGCTCCGGATGATCTCACCGGCGCGCCAGCAACAGGGCTCGTAGGTTTCGGTCGGCTCCGGGCAGACTGCTTGATCCCCGCTCTGCTCCACGGCGCGGAACGTCCGATACTCCTCGGAATTGCCGTGCCCAGAGAACACCTCGATCAGTTGCTGCCACTTCGGATCGTCGTGTTTCGCCTGGAGTTGCTTGTCGTAGAGGTACCCCGGAGGCGTGTAGAGACCCCAGGTGGTTCCGTGGGGAATGACCATGGAGCTCATGCCCCATTCCCCGAGCTTGCGGAAGAGCACCTCGGGTGTCGCCGCGCTCTCGCGACAATCGGACGGGAGATCTGGAGAAGCCACGCCTCCCGGACAGTCGTCCACTCGAATGATTTCGAGTACGTGCGCCGTAACGTCGTTGTAGGGCTGCTGGTCCGGGAACGCTCGAAATGGAATCGAAATGTTTGCACGAATGGTGCTCATGTCGGACATCGCCTCAGCAGCGAGGCCGGGTGCGGCGATGGGACGCGCGGGAAGTCGGTCGTCCTCGATGTCTTTGAAGATCACGTTCCGGTGGCCGAAGTGAGTGTCGGGCGTTGACCCGATCTGGGTCCACTCGAATCCGCTAAAGGCGACGAGGTCAGGCTGCTCACTTTGCGCGTCGACGGCGTTGCACTGACGAACGGACTCCTTGACCATCGCCCAGGTTCGCGGCGTCAGCGCCTCCGCATGATCGGTGAGCGAATAGAAGTCGAGCTGCGAGCAAAAGCGGGCGAAGTCACAGGCGTCGGCGGGCGGGTGCACGCCCTCCCCGCCCATCAAGGGCAGGCTCCATTGAAAGGCATCGACCGAGAGCGTGGAGTGCACGTGGAGGTCACCAAAGAGGACGCGGGTCTCTAAGCCTTCCGCGATCGGGCGCTGTGCGTCCTCACGCGTGCTCAAGATATCGCGGTCGAGCGGGGTAGCCGTGATCTCCCCATCGGTGTGAAGGTCGCCACCCCCGAGCACCACCCACAACCCAGGAAGCAGCAAGGCGAAGAACACGAGCGTCGCGAGGCATCCTCGCTTCCAAACCAGCATTGCGCCGCAGAGTAGTGGGCGGTCACCACCAAGCCAAGCGGCTTGTGCCCCTCAGCGAGCCCAGCGTACGGTCTCGGCGGCGCCAGTGATCACTTGGTTCTGATCCAGACCGTCTTGCCCCGAAAGGTAGACCCCCGGCGACCCGCGACGGTTCGACGAAAACGCGATCAAACGACAGTCTGGCGAGAAGGCCGGGTCTTTATTGTCGCCCTGGCCTTGGGTGAGGCGCTGGTACTCCTGGGTCTCGATGTTGACCGTAAAGATATCGAAGTTCTGGTCGCGTCCACTGAACGCGATGAGCGGCTGCTTTGGGTCTTGGCACCAAACCGGCGTTTGATTGTGGTTCCCACGGAACGTCACACGCTGCACGTTGGTCCCGTCGTTCTTCATGGTGAAGACCTGCGGGCTACCGTGGCGGTCCGATACGAACGCAAGCTTTCCGCCGGGTCCGCACGTCGGGCTCACATCGATCCCCCGACTTCGAGTCAGGCGCCGCGGGCCCTTGCCATCGAGGCTCGCACTGTAAATCTCGTAGTTCCCCGAACGCGATGATGAGAAGTACATCCGCTCGCCGCAGATCGCAGGTGCCATCGTGATGCCCTTGCCACCAATGACCCGCTTCCCGCCGACTCGCGTGTTCGTGATGAACATCCCCTGAGTGCTCATACGCGTGTACCAAATTGCGCCCTTCCCGAAGGTAGGAAGCATCGACACGCCCTGGCCGCTCGACACCTTTCGGACCCCATAGCCGTCCATCGCCGCGGCGTAGACACTCTTGTGCCCAGGCCCGTGCTTGCGAGCGAACGCAATTTCGGTCCCAAACGGCCCGTAGGTGCCGGTCAGGATTCCGATCACCTCGTTGACGAAGGCATGCATCCATTTGCGGAGCTCCGTTGGTGGCCCGCGATAGGTCCGACGGAGCGCGGGGACTTCTCCTCCGCTCGACTGGTAGAAGCGCAGCTCGACGCTCAGCGCGGTGTCGTCGCCGAACACCTGGCCTTTGATGACTCCATTCGCACCCAGTATCGCCCAGGCGCCGAGATCCACGCCGAGGCCCAGGCCCGCATAGTCGTGCCGAACCGACTTCGGGCCGATGACGCGAAAGCCGGGCATCAGACGGAAGTCGTTCTGGAGGACGGCCCCGCCGTTCGCAGCATGTTGCTTGGCCTCCCCGATCAGATCTGGAATGCCGATCCGGAACACGTCTTCGTCGGGGGCATCGATGTCGACGACGATTTTGTCCTCGGGCAAAGGGGGCGCGTCCTCCTTGCCGTCGGCCGGCAACACCGAGAAAACCAAGGTTCCAAGCGCGAGCGCCGCGACCAGCGCCGCCCGAATCCATCGATATCGAAACTCAACCAAAGTCATGTGCAACCTCAACGGGCGTGCCGCCCAAAGAAACGCAGAGAGATCGTTTCCCCGTAAATTCGATTCGCCACCGACTCCGGCGGCCCCGGAAGCTCCGCCCCCTCTGCCTGACTCATCCTCCGACGAACGGATTCGTCGAATGCTTCATTCCCGCTGGGACGCTTCACTTCGTAATCCCCCACGCGCCCGTCTTTCGTGACCGAAAGCTCGATCACGCACGCCAACTTCTGCAGCTCCTCGTCGGTGATCAGGGTCGGCACCTGCCAACCCCTTCGAAAGTACGAGTAGAGCTTGCCAAGGTAGATCTCGAGCTCGTCCCCCGTTGCTTTGGTGCCTTCGACGATTCCGTCCGGATCGCCTTCGAGCTCCGGCCCCTTCGTCAGATCGGAAATCGCGCCCGCGCGCTCACCAAGCTGTGAGAGCAAGTCCTCGTCGCGCTGGTTGCGCTTCTCCTTGGGCTTCGCCAGGCCCTTTTCCTCTTTGCCCGTCGGAACCGCGGCCATGGGCTCGGACTCCGGGGCCTGGGGCACCGGCGCCGTTTGCTCCGCGTCACGGATCTCCTTGCTCGGCAATTTCCGAGGCTCCCTGCGCTTCCCGAGGCGCACGAACCGCGTCTCGATCACTTCGATGGGCGCGGGGGGTAGATCGTCGACGCCGCCCCCGAAGATCGACTGCACGCCGCCGAAAAAGAACGCACTCAGCAAAGCTAGCACAGGAATCGTCACAAAGGCCGCCAGCGTGAAGCCGACTCCACCCGCGATCTCCACCAGCGTCGGCTGCTCGGTCTCCAGAAGAGAGAGTGCCCGCCAGTCGCCCACCTCAGCCATTGGCTATCTCGGCTCTCGCGTGACCGGGTCGGTGACTAGCCCCATCTTTCCAATGCCAGCCTGGCGTACGAGCGCAAGAACCTGCGCGACCACGCCGTACGGGACCTGCTCGTCCGCTTGGACGAACACCTCGTCGACATCGCGAATCCGCTCGTCGGTCACGAGGCGCTCCCGCAACACGTCGAGCGAAACCTCTTCCTCGAAAAGAAAGATCCGTTGGTCGCGCTGCACGGTGATCAGAGGGTGCTCTTGATCGATGTCCATTCGTGGCGCGTCGGCTTTCGGAAGGTCGACGTTGACGCCCGTCGTCAGCATCGGCGCGGCAATCATGAAGATGATCAGCAACACCAGCATGACGTCGACCAGCGGCGTCACGTTGATTTCGCTCAGCGGGCTCCCCCCTCCTCCGCTACCGCTCGAAAACGCCACCGCCTACTCCACCAACAAATGGCGGCGGATGATATTCAGATAGTCGCTCGCAAACGCAGCGGTCTCGCTATCCACCACGCGAATTCGCCGGACGAAGTAGTTGTAGGCCATCACGGCAGGAATCGCGGCCGCAAGTCCGATCGCCGTCGCGATGAGCGCTTCGGCGATGCCCGGCGCGACGACGTCGAGCCCGGCGCTTTTCTCACCGTGGATCGCGATGAATGAATTCATGATGCCCCAGACCGTGCCGAAAAGGCCTATGAACGGCGCGGTCGAAGCGGTCGTCGCCAGAAACGACACCTTGTTTTCGAGCCGGGTCATCTCCGCGCTCTGCGCCCTGCGAAGCGACCGCTCCACGTTCTCGACGTCCGCTTTGGTGGGGCGCCCCTGCCGAGCGATTCGTGCGAGCTCACGATACCCGGCGCGAAACACGGTAGCGATGGGCGATCGATCGTAGCTGGCCGACTGCCCATGGATGTCGTTCATCGCCTTGGCGTTCCACACGCGGACCTTTTCCTCCGACCAAAAAAGTTGAAGGAACCCCCGGCTTTGGTCCGTGACCTGCTTCAGGCGGATCCACTTCGCGCCGATGATGTACAGACACATCACCATCATGAAGACGAGGATCAGCAGGACGAACTGTACGACCGGCGAAGCGCCGACGACGAGTTCCCAGGGATTGAGTTGTTGCGGTGCGCTCGTCTGAAGGAAGACCGAAAGCATCAATTGCTACACCCCACGAGCACACCCCCCAACGTTCTAGTTCTCGGAGCCGCTTACGTTTCGGTCACGGGCCCAGCCCGCTTCGTCGGTGCCGGTCGCCATCTCCTCGCCCACGGAGGTGGTCGAGATCCTGCTTCCGTCCAAACCAAGCGAGGTGAGGTAGCTGCGAACAGCTTGAGCACGACGCTCGCCGAGCGCGATGTTGTACTCCTCGGTACCGCGCGGATCGGCCGCACCGGTGAGAAGGAGCGACACGCCGGAGCCTTGCCCGCGGTAGCACTCGACGGCCTCTTGAAGGGCGGCACGCGAGCTGCCATCGAGCTCCGCCGAATCGAATTCGAAGTACACGGTCTCGACGACGCAGGGCTGCTCGGCCGGCTCGACGTCGATTTCGGGTTCCGGCTCAGGGATCTCGGAGCCAGTCGTCTCTTCGGGTTCCGGCTCCTCGGCGTCCTTCTTGCAGCCCATCAACATGGTCGCGAAAAGGGTGAGGCACACCAGGACGGTGAGAGATGGGTTGAGATGTCTCTTCATGGAGTTCCTTTTTTCTTTCCCCCTCTGAACTCAGAGAGCACGAGCGCCAGCATAGTCCCACGGCATTGGGGCGCAATTTTTCTCGTATCTCCGCAGGGTTAAGAAGGTCACGTTTTCGTGGTCTAAATATGCGAAGTCATTTGCCGGCGTCAAAGATGTCGCTAATTGTAAAATCCACGAATCGAGTGATCCGAATGACCCCAAGAGCAATTCCCCTACTCGCGCTTGTGACAGCCCTCTCCACTGCCTGCAATGGGAGATCGTCCCAAAGCGAGCCTGGCCCAGCTGTCCCCGCCGCAACCCATGAGGCGTCGAGCGGCTCCGAGCACGGGTTTCCCGATCCTCAAACCTACGCCCATCACCTCGATGACCCGGCTCGCGACGAGTGGCAGAGGCCCAAAGAGGTCGTCGAGCTGCTCCAGTGCGGGCAGGGGATGACGGCCGTCGACCTCGGGGCCGGTACTGGATACTTCATCCGCTACCTATCGGAAGCCGTCGGGGCGGAAGGTCGCGTGCTCGCCCTCGACACCGAACGATCGATGATCGACCTGCTGGTGGCGCGGATCGAGCAGGAACAGCTCCGAAACGTGAGGCCTGACATCGTCGCCCCAGACGACCCGGCGCTCGCCGCCCGGTCCGTCGATCGGATCCTGATCGTGAACACCTGGCACCACATCGCCGAGCGGGTGGCCTATGCGGAGAAGCTACTCGCGGCCCTGCGACCCGGGGGTCTATTGCTCATTGTCGACCTCACGATGGAGAGTCCGGTGGGGCCTCCTGCGCACAAACGACTCACACACGATACAGTAGTGCATGAGCTCGAAGCCGCTGGCTTTTCGGCCCAGCTGGTCGAGGAGTTGCTTCCCTACCAGTACGTGGTCGCTGGACGGGTGCCCCAGGCCGACCTGATCAACTAGACCAAGCAGCTCAATTGGCCGCGCGTCGGATCGCGTGCCCCACCTTGAGGCGAACGGCGGTCGTGACCATGCCGAGGCGGCTCCGCTGCGTTCGAAGACGAGTCCCGAGGGGCGCCCGGGAGGGAAGTGAGATCCAGAGCCGCAATAGATGACGCTTACGCTCCGGCTCCGGGTAGTCCTCATAATCGGTGCGCGCGTGAAGCACGGTGTGGTTCGAGAGGAGCTGCACGTCGCCGGGCTCGAGGTCCATGTCGAGGCACATCTCCGGGGAGTCCGCGATCTCGTTGTAAAGGTCGAGCACTGCGCGGTCCTCGGCCGACAGCATCGGCTCGCCGCCAAAGCCGACCGCCGAGCGGAAATAGTCCGTGTGATAAAAGGTGCGGAGCCGCCCGTCGTCGAAACGGCAGGGGCGCACAGGCAAGTACTGCACCCCGCCCTCGCCCTTCGTGTCCATCATGAAGGGCTCGAACAAACGGTCCACCCAGTCGGGCCTTCGTCGCAGGAACTCGTTATAGACCGACACCGAGCTGGCGATCCGGCTCTGGCCACCGTGCCTGGCTTTCTGAAGACACAAGAGCCCGACCACGTCAGCCGCGTCGCAGTGGAAGTTGATGTTGACGTTCGTGCGATAGTGGCGGACCTCGTCGGGGCTTTCGCCGGTGTCCCGGACGTGCCCCAGCAGGTCGGCCTGTGGGTTCTGGGCGCCGGGGATCCCGAGGTGCTGACCGAAGCACCAGAAGAAGAGCTCGGCGTCAGCCTGCGTCCATCGCGTGACCGGGACGCCACGGAGCACCTGAAAACCTCGCCCGGAGCTGACCTCTCGTCTCCAACGGTCGATTTTTTTCGAAAGCGTGGGCAGCGGGAAGTCTTCCTTCGTGAGATCCCCCAGTGGCTTCCTCGTTCCTCTAGCCACCGTGACCGCATGGTCGATCTCCGCGACATCGGCGTCGGTGAGCGTCTCGCGCCAATCTCCGGTTTGAGCGATCTCACTCCCCTTCCATGCAGCGCGATTAATGAGCGGTTCGCGAAGCACCCGCGCTTGCGGCCGAGCGAAGTAGTGGATCGTCTGCGCTGTGAGGGTCTTGTACACGTTTGCGGGAGTTTACCACGGAGCGATGGCGGCGAATCGGCGCATAATTTGCGCGTCGGTAGCGCCTCCGAAGGTACGACTTATATGGTCGGAGGAGGCTTTCGATGAACGACCCAAGCTATGCGTTTTCCAAACAGCTCGATGGCGTCTCGGTGGACGAAGCGCTCGAGAAGGTGACCGAAGCACTCAAAGCCAATGGCTTTGGCGTGCTCACGAAGATCGACGTGAAAGAGACGCTGAAGAAGAAAATCGACGTCGACTTTCGCCCTTACGTGATCCTCGGCGCCTGCAATCCGAAGCTCGCGCACAAGGCGCTTCAAGGCGAGTCGTTCATCGGCTTGCTCTTGCCATGCAACGTGGTCGTGCAGGAGTCCGAAGGCGGCGCCCTGGTGTCGTTCGCCGATCCCAAGGCCATGTTCGAGCTCGTGCCCGACGCGCCTATCGAAGAGGTCGCCACCGAAGCGCGAAGGCTATTACAAAACGCTAGAGACCAGCTCTGAGCTACTGAATCGCTTCAATTCGGGCAGCGACGTGTTTGTGCCACGGCGTTCCCGCAAGCCAGTCCCGGTCTTCGGTAGCAGTCAGCTCATTGGGTGCGACGCCGGTTTGAATGCGGTCGCCTCCGTTCGATGTGTGGTCGAGGCCGAGACCGTTCGGGAGTGACACGTGCCCAGGTTGCATCATGGCCGAGACCTCGATCGTGACGTCAACCGACGCGCGCTTGGTCGTCAACCGAACGCGGTCGCCATCGCCCACGCCAAGCTGCGTGGCGTCTTCACTGTTGATTCGCAGCGACCCCTCCGGGTCCTTCTTGCGCCATTCCGGGTCCCGGAGAATCGTGTTGGCCGTGAACGAGCGCCGTTCGCCGGCAGACAGGACGAACGGGAAGGCGTTGTCCCGCGTGCCGGGGGCGGCTTCGCGTAAACTCGCAAGCTCCTCCAGCAACTCAGGAATCAAAGCGTGAATCTTGCCGTCCGGGGTCGTCACCCGAGCCCAGCTCTCGTCTTGCTCGTCCAGCGCAAACACCACTCCCGACGGGCCTTCGAGAATCGCGTCGAAGAGCTTCTCTGCAGGCTCGAAACCGTCACCATCGAAGCCAGCGCGACGAAGCGAGTCTGGATTGGCGGTCGCAGCCCGGTGCACGAGCCCCCAGACCACCGCTGCCGATTGTAGGCCGTGCGGAAGATGCGGCCCCAGCGTCCGATACAAAATGACGGGCGCCATCGGAGAGAGCTTGGGATTGCTGAGAACGGTTCCGAAGAACACTGGGAGGAGCGCGGCCCGCCCGTGCTTGGCGGCGGCATGCAAAGGCGCCAGGTCCTCGTCGGTGTAGGCGCCAAGCGCTTCACAGAGCCGAGCATGGATCTCGGCTTCGGGAAGGACGCCGTCGGGCGCCTCGAACACCGGCCGACGAACATGGAAATAGTTCTCGGGAAATTCGAAATTGAAGAAGGTTGCCTCGGCCTTTTCATACTGAGTCGCCGTGGGAAGGACGTAGTCGGCCAGCCGTGCGGTCTCGGTCATGGCGATGTCGATGACCACGAGTGTGTCGAGCGCGGTCAGTGCCTCACGCATCCGCTGGCTGTCGGCGACGGAATGCGCTGGGTTGCCGCTTTCCACGATCATCGCGCGGTAGCGCTTCGGATGGTCGGTGAGGATCTCATCCGGAATCGAGTTGCAGGGCGTGAGTCCGGAAATGATCCGATCCCCGGCAACGGGGCTTCGCTTGCATTCGGCCCCGGCCGCGAGCTTGTCGAGCTTGCCGGTGATGGGCACGATGTTTGCCGGAACGTACTGTGCCCCGCGCTTCGCGAAATTTCCGGTGAGCACCCAGAGCAACTTGTTGAGGTAGCTATTGAGGGTCGAGTGCCGGTTCATTTGAATTCCGAGATCCTCGAAGATAGCCACGCTCTCCGCATCGCCGATGCGCCGAGCCGTCTCACGAACCAGCTCCTCGGACACACCGGAAATTTCGCAGTACTCCGCGGCCGGGATCTCCTGGAGCGCGCCGATCACGTCATCGGCACCGACGACGTGCTCTTCGATCCACGCATGATCGATTCGATCCTCCTGAACCAGGATCCCCCCGAGCGCGGCAAGCAACCATGCGTCCGTTCCGGGCTTCACCTGGAGATGGATGTCCGCCATCTCGGCGGTTTCCGTTCGACGTGGATCGATGACGACCATGGTGCGATTGGGGTCCTTGGCCATCTCCTTGAGCGTGACCCGCGCGCGCGCAATGCCGTGGGACTGCCAAGGATTCTTGCCGATGAAGACACCGACCTCGCAGTGCTCGAAGTCCGCGCGGGTCATAGTCCCCATCAGGCGGCCGCCGACCCAGAACTCGCCGGTCTTCTCCTGCGCCAAGGCGCTCGACCGATAGCGTGACCCCAGGGCACGGCGCGTTGCTGTCGAGTAGGCGCCTGGAAGATGGTTCCCCTGTCCGCCGCCGCCGTAATAGAAAATCGTATCGCCACCGTGCTCGTCACGCACCGCGGCCAGCCGCGCCGCAACCTCGCGGATCGCAGTGTCCCAATCGATCTCTTCGAAGGTCCCGTCCTCCTTGCGTCGAAGCGGCGAGGTGATCCGATCGGGTCCGTTCTGATAGTAATCGAGGCGGTGCGGCTTCTCGCAGGCGTAGCCTTGCGACGCCGGGTGCGCCTTGTCACCCCGGATTCGGGTGAAGTGCCGGCCGCCCTCCCCGCCGAGCTGAACTTCGAGGCCGCAGTTGCACTCGCAGAGAATGCACGCAGTTTTCTCCCAGGACACGGACATAGAAAGACCTCACTCTTCGGCCGTGGACGACGGCTGAGTGATCCTAGTCCTGCTCACTCATTGACGTAACCCCAGTGACGCCTGCGATTTGTCCGGAGGCGCTGCGGGTGCTCAGTCTGAAAGCGCCACGTCGAATTCGCTGCAGTATCCGGAGAAACGCTCTCGGATTTCATCGAGATCAAGGTCGAAATCCTCACGGACGTAGCGGTGGACGCCGCGGCTTCCGCGGGGATTCGCGGCGAGGAAGGCGGCCATCCGGTCCCGCACGGTGTCGGTAAACTCGAGGTCGAAATGCGCGTAAGCGCGGCGCAACAAGTCGACCGGGTCGTCCAGTGTGTCCTCGAAATGTGCATCAAAGAACTGATCGGGCTTGTCGCGATGCCGCCTCCGCGCGTCGACCGCTCGGTCCAGCGCCAACGACCACATGTCCATCGTGTCGCGCCCGCAGCGAGCCGGATCGACCGCATCGGATGTCATGCCTCGCAATGCGTAGAAAAGGCTCGCAAGAGAAGGCATCACGCGCGCCGGGTCGCGATGGGTATGAATGATGAGCGCGTCTGGATACGTCTCTAGAACGTCATCGATCGCGGATAGATGAGCTGGGCTCTTCAGTACCCAGCGGTCTTTCAGGTACTTGCTCTGCAGATGCTGCAGGAACTTCTTGTGGAACGCATATGCAGGCTGCAAGGATTGCTGCTCGAACCAGGCCTGGTAGCTGGGCACGTGGTACGTGACGTTGAACTGGACGCTGAGAAACTCGTGGGAGCTGATCGGCACACACTCTTGCGGGAGGAGCGCGCCAAACTCGTGAATCGCCGGAAGCGTGGGGATCACCCGGTCTAGGTTCTCAAAGAGCTTCTGACCGTCCTTGATCCTCGGATCGCTGTGATAGGTCTCCGGCTCGGGCGGCGGCACCGGCCATTCTACCTCCCAGCTCAGCGGCGGACGGTTTCCCGGATCCTGAGACAGCATATTGAACAGGATGGTCGTGCCAGTGCGTGGCAGCCCAATGATGAAGATCGGCCGCTCGATGACTTCGTCCGCGACCTCGGGGTGCTTGCTCCAGTACTCCTGCAGCCGGAGACGATTCTCGAGATAGCGGAGAATCGTCTCGCGGCAGCTGATGCGGCCCAGGGTGCTGAGGTCTGCCTCCCGCTCCACCGAATCGAGAAAGACGGCCATTCCCTCGCGAAAACCGTCGCCCCCGAAATCGCTCGAGCCGGCTCGTCGAACGGCGGCATCGAGCAAATCCTGCTCTTTTAGCGAAGGCAGGGTCCAACCAAGTCGGCGGAGTCCTGCGCCCGCGCCATTGAGGGCTTTGATTCCGAAAGGACGGTGTGGAGGCGGGAGCGACATGGGCGAGTCCTGAGCTTCACGCTTGACTTGGCAGGGCGCGGGCGTGTTAGCACGCGGCCATGAGCACGCAAAAGAGGCGTTGGGTTCGATGGGCGTTGCCGCTTGCGCTGGCAGTCCTTGCGGTCTGGTTCGTAAGCCAACGAGGCGGCAAGAAGAAAGCGGAGGTGGCGCTACCACAGCCGGTTCTGGCCGACGGGCCGCCCGCGTTTCGTCAAAGCAAGACCAATTCAAACCTCAGCCCGCAGTACTTCGACAGCCTCTGGCCGGCGGGGCATCGTGACAGCTCGAACACCGACTTCGTCCCGATGGAGCTCGGAACCTCGTTCTCGATCAAGAAGCACTTCCTTCACGGTCAGCCGATCTTCTGGCCGCCAACCATCGGGCTCGACGGCACCTCGTACGTTGTGACGGGCTCCCCCCCGGGCAATAGCCACCTCTATGCGATCTCGCCCGAGGGCGAGGTGCTCTGGTCGGCCAAGCCGCAGGAGTCACTCGAGGACCTGGACTCGTTTGCGATCATGAATGCGCCAACGATCGACGCCGAAGGTGATTTGTATGTCGGGGACCGCGACCAGCTCTGGGCATTCAAGCCCAACGGCGACGTGAAGTGGGTTGTGGATTTGAAGCAGTACGACGTGGATTGGGGCTTCATGACAGTGGTGCTGAGCCGTCAGCGCTACGTCGGTGGCGTGACGACCAATGGCAAGGTGCTGTTCTTCTGGTCGCACAACGGCGAGCTCGCGATGCCCTCGCTCGATCTGCCGGGCGGCGCGGGCCCCGCACCCGAAGATGAGCCGCCAGAATCGTTGTGGAAGGATCTGATGGACCCAGACCTGATCCCGTTCATCTTCAACTTGATCCAGGGCTGGGAGATCGAAGTCGCGAACACGCCTGCCCTTCATCCGGAAACCGGCCGGCTATACATTACAGCCGCCGGCTCCACTCCGGGCACCGGGGTACTCTACGGGATCGACATCACCGACGACGCGCTCAGCATCGCGTTCCAAGCCCCGATGGGCGGCGGCAGCGGAACCAGCCCCGCCGTTTCGCACGACGGTAGCGCTGTGTACGCCGTCGACGAGCTCGGGCGCATGATCTCGATCGACGCACACACCGGGCGGCGGCTTTGGCAAAGCGAGACGGGCGGCGGCGGCTCCGCGTCACCGAGCGTCGGTGTGGACGAAACCATCTACACGCCGTTTCAAGATCGGATCACGGCGTACACCAAAGACGGGGACGTTCGTTGGGAGAAGTCGTACAGCGACATCTGCAAGGAGCGGCTGCCCGAACCGGGAGGCGTTTGGAGCTACGTGCTCTCCGAGCCGGTCGCGTTCGTCAACAGCCTGCTCACTGTCGGCATGCGACGCGGTTGGATGGCCCTGGTCTGCGGCTATCACCTGCCCAAGTTCCTCTCGAAGAGCGATCGCACACGGGTTCCAATTCCGCAGGAGTCGCTGTTCGTGACGTTCGACCTCGCGACCGGCGAGCCGCTCGGTGAGCCACTCGTGCTCCCGGAGACCAGCGAGGGTTTCGTGACCCCGCTATCGAATGGCAACGTGATCATCACCACCTCGGGTGCGATTACATCGATCTTCTATTACATGGTGAATCGTATCTTGCCGGAGCGCCTACAGGTCGCCGGCCCGCCAAAGGCCGGACTTCTGCTATTAGAACCTCGATGACCGAGCTTCCGCCGCACCTGCTGTTCTACGATGGCGTGTGCGCGATGTGCAACGGCGTCGTCAAGTACATGCTGCGGGTAGACAGAGACTGCGTGTTTCAGTTTGCGCCGCTACAGGGTGAGACCGCCGCGATCGCCCGGGAGCTCCATCCCGATTTCCCATCCGAGCTCGAGACGGTGGTCTATGTGAGACGCGGCGAGGTGTTCCTCCGGTCGCGGGCGGCGGCCCTCGCGATGCAAGAGATGCCATATCCGGCCAAGGCGCTGTCGTGGTTTCGATTCCTGCCTGCGTGGTTCACCGACTTCTTCTACGGCATCGTCGCCCGCACCCGGTACCGCGTCTTCGGGAAATACGACCATTGCCCGCTCCCACCGGCAGAGGTCCGAGCGCGTTTTCTCCCGTAGTCGCGATACGCAACTCGATGTAAGCAAGTGTCTCACCCGTTTGGGTTACACCGTCTGAATTGCTAGATTGAAAGCAGGATGGTGACTCGTGCTTGGCTTATCGCGCTCCTTGCGCTGACGCTGGCCTGTGAAGGCAGCATCGAAACGCCCGACGGAATCGACCGACAAGGCGC
>Ga0316193_10000515_pt1 | contig 24182 bp, 21 predicted proteins | sample MerIslsedime2_MG_FD_207735 | JGI IMG/M metagenome (GOLD analysis project Ga0316193, IMG submission 207735) | Coastal sediment microbial communities from Maine, United States - Merrow Island sediment 2 | ecosystem: Environmental > Aquatic > Marine > Coastal > Sediment | place: USA: Maine... | reverse complement strand
TTGGAAAATTTCCATGTAACTGCAAGAAACTAGCATTAATAGAGGATGCCTGATGCTATTTAACGGCTGAGAAAGATAAGCCAAGTTTATTGTATGAAAGGTGGAATTGCAAGGGAGGTGAAAGTGGTTATATCTCGGTAGATTTGGGTGATGACCCACGCTTTGATTTGCTTCAAGGGTATTTTTTGATGAGTGAACTTACTAGCTGGGAATCCTTAGCTCAAAATACTGTGGTAAGTATTTGGAATCGAGAAGTTCACATCTTGCCAAGACCTGAATAAAGCGAAAGATCACAGTATGATTTGCATATATAAACCGACGCTGGGTAAGTTAGGTGTGGCACATGTTCCTTTGGAGAACATATTGGCAGTTATCTTCAGTCATGTTATATGACCTGGAAAGTGAAAATAAAGTGTGCTGAGGGAGAACTCATTGTGGGTGCCAATTTTCTAATCACGTTGGAGGAATCGGATAGCATGAAATCTAGATTTTTCGTAATTTTATTAGTTTGCTTATTTCTACACTCATTTGTTGCGGGCCATATTTACGCGCAAGATAATACTGTAACCGAAGCCATAAAAGAGAAGGTTGAGCAGATCAAGGTAAAACATAAGCTCAAAGTAGGTAATTCACAAATTTCGTCCTTCAGAGTCCTGCCGAGGCTCTATCAGAGACGTAACTTCCGTCCAATCTGGACTGTTACCGTCATGAAAGAGGAACTAATCGGTGCCATAGAAGATACATATAGAGAGGGACTCGACCCCAATGACTATCATTTGGAGGAAATAAGACGGCTGAGCGCAAAGGCTAGTTCAAGTAAAGCAAAAACCCCCCAAATGTTAGCTTCGCTGGACATACTTTTAACCGACGGTTTTTTGCGACTTGCCTATCATTCTCTTTTTGGCAAAGAGGATCCATTAACCCACCACCCTCACTGGAACCTCGCTGGTGAAAGAGATAATGTAGATCCTGTTTCATTTACAGAGTTAATGGTGCAGGCAATAGAATCTGACTCTTTAAAAAAGACAATAGAGAGTTGGAAACCTCAACATCCAGCTTACAAGCGATTAAGAATGGCTTTGGCGAGGTATCGCTCGATCCAGGCTAACGGTGGCTGGAAGTCTGTGCCATTGGGCCCAACCCTGAAAAAGGGTCTCGAGGACCAACGCGTGCCTTTCTTGCGCCGGCGTTTGGCCGCAACAGACGACTTGACGAATAAATCGACGGCCGCAACGGTCTTTGACGAAAAACTCGAACAGGCAGTAATGAACTTCCAAGATCGACACCGTCTCCATCCAGACGGAGAAGTGGGGAGAAAAACGCTGGAGGCTTTGAACGTGCCAGTGGGTCAGCGGATCGATCAAATCCGTGTTAACCTTGAAAGAGCCCGCTGGGTACTTCATGAATTACGAGGCGAATATGTGCTCGTCGATATCGCAGGCTTTCATTTATTTTTATACCAGGATGACAAAGTCACCTGGATCAGCAGGGTGCAGGTAGGAAAACCTTATAGGAATACTCCTGTCTTGAAATCTACCATAAAATATCTTGAGTTCAACCCCACGTGGACCATACCCCCTGGTATATTTTCTAAAGACATTCTACCAGCCATAAGAAAGGATCCCGATTATTTGAAGAAACGGAACATTCGTGTTTTAGATCGCGATGGCAACCTGGTTGACCAGAGTTCAATTGACTGGTCACAGTATCCAGAGCGTGGTTTCCCTTACGTGCTTAGGCAGGAACCTGGGCCAAACAATGCTCTCGGGCGGGTTAAGTTTATTTTCCCTAATAAACACTTTGTTTATCTTCACGACACACCGAGCAAGTCCTTGTTTGAGCAGACTGACCGGACCTTCAGCTCAGGCTGTATCCGAGTGGAGAATCCTTTCGATTTGGCAGAATTGTTACTGAATGATCAATCCAAGTGGAACTCCGACAAAATTATGGAAGTTGTCGACTCGAAGCAAACGCGCAAAGTTTACCTCGCTGAGCCCACGCCAGTAATACTGTTATATTGGACTGTAAAGGTGGATGAAGGCGGCAGGATCTACTTCAAAAAAGATCCCTATGGCCGTGACACTGCTGTATTGGAGGGGCTGAAGGGAAAGTTTAGGATCAGATCTATCCATCGCCAATAGATCCCTTCTTTAAGTTGAAGAATCTCAGCTAGAAATCATCCTAACTGTTCACGTTTTTCCGGCTCAGGCATGAATATATTTCCAACGTCTAAAACTTTGGGCAATCTATTAACAGTCTTTCACAATAGCTATCCATTCTCTCTACCGAGAGGCATGTATTTTGCTCTCAAACCAAAGATGTTGACAAAGAATGCAATTGTTTAGTATTTCTCCATTCCTTGGGGAGAAGTAATAATGCGCCTGTCTTCAGAAGTTATGCAGATATTCCAGCGCAAGCTTGATCGACGCAGTTTGCTTAAAGCTGGTATTCTGGCTGTTAGCGGATGTATCTTTCCGTACACTGCTTTTGGTGCTCTTGAGAAAGAACAACCACCTGATAGGTCGCTGTCCTTATATAACTTGCATACAGAAGAAAACCTCAAGACTGTATTCTGGAGCCGAGGCGAGTATATTTCGGAGGCGCTAGTTGATATCAACTACATTTTCCGTGATCATCGCACTGGAGAGATTGAATCCATAGACAAACGGCTTCTAGACCTTTTGTATGTTATCGGCAAAAGACTCGGAACCAAAGATCCCTTCAAAATAGTCTCTGGTTACCGCTCACCATCTACTAATGCCCTTCTTAGTAAAAAAAGCAGCGGCGTGGCCAAAGGCAGTCTGCACCAGCAAGGCAAAGCTGTGGATATACGTGTGCTGGGTTGCGAACTCTCATCATTGAGGAATACTGCAATAGCTCTCAAAGGTGGCGGAGTAGGCTACTACCCAAGTGCTAACTTCGTGCACATAGATGTTGGAAAAGTAAGATACTGGTAGCTAGGAAGACGAACTCACCTCGATTCAGTCCCGAAGTTTGCATTACATCCCTTAATTCATACTTCACCTCCAAAAAACCTGGCACAAAATGAAGTAGCAGGTTCTCCAGACACAGATATATTTGCCCTTCTAAGTACTACGGACAGATCCAGATTTTTTGTCAACCAAGGTTGCGCCTTTTCCAACTGAGCAGCAAGTCTTAACAGGGAAGCCTCGTCGCCAAAGCGCCCAATGAACTGTACACCACTAGGCAGTCCGTCGCAGTCCCATGGTCTGACCACGCACTCCCGTCATTTTCATAAATACCGCTGTAAGACTAGTTCGTTTGTTTCTTTGGCTACCTGCAACCGGCAGGACGCTTCGTTGGTCTGTCGTCGGGGCCGATGGTCATGCCGCAGATGTCATCCCCGTCTTTTGGCAACCCTTTGCCAGCCAGCCTGCGCAACGGCACGTGTATGGGACTGGTTATAAATCTAATGGAGGTTCCGAAAAGTCCGCCAGTCTGGACGCCCACGCCGAAGTCGGAAAACTGGCCCTTAACTTCAAGGGGCGTCGCCAGGCTGAAAAATTCCGGTCTCTTGGGAGTGGGAGCAACCTTTAGGTGAATCTGCTCCGTCTTGAAGTTCACCTGACCCTTACCACAGATCCGGATCTTGGAAGTGTCGATCACGAATGCTTCGGGTCCCAACAAGCCGTCCTTCATGCTCCACCGGCCAATCAGGCAGTTTATTTTTGACGCCTCCTCGTCATCCTTAGACGCGATGGCGGCGATCACGTTTACCGCCCACAAGTCTACGATACCGGCTCGCAGGTTCACCGGACGTGCGGAGAAGTCGAAGTAGCCGTTACCGTTTGCCAGGAGCTCATTAAAACTTTTGGCGGAGGATTTCAAATCCACGTCGAGGTTGATGGTTCCCCCCATGTTCGTCTTCGGATCGGCTCGCCTGGCAAGAACACCGAAATCAAAGTTCTCCATCGTTGCCCGTACTGACGCTTCCGAGGCCGTACGACCAGGCTTTACGGAGGTAGCGAAAAAGAACGAACCACCTGGAATGTTGAGCTTCACTGGATCTATGGAGAAGCGACCCTGCTTCAGGGTGGCAGTTAGAAGGCCGCTGCCCAATTCGTCTGCGCCGGACAGGACCTTTTCCACCTTAACGTTCATCTGGGCGTCGAAGCTGCCAAGGAACTCCGGGCTGAACAGTTCCGCAAGTTGTCCATCTCCACCAGCTTTTTCATCCGGGGTTTTCTCAGGTTTTTTAGCTGCCCCTTTATCGTTTTTCTTTGACTTGGCCTCTTGTTGGGTCGGTGGTTCGGAATCGCTCTTCTCGGCCGACCAATCTCCCAAATCGAAATCGTTGAGTTGAATCATTGGGGCATCTAGTTCGATAGCGACCACCGGGCGAGAGCCTGTATTGTCAATGGCCATCTTCCCGGTGAGTTTGCTCTGGCCAACGTAGATTTCAAAATCGGAAAGGTCGATCTTGCCCTTATGCATTGAGAGGAGGCCACCGGCACCATAGGATTTGAGCGGAGGCAGGTCGAGTTTTAACAGCTCGTTAAGGCTGTCCAGACGCTCTCCCTTCACCGAAACCTTCATTTGTGCGGTTTTGAGCGCTTGGGATAGGTCGAGGGCTCCAGCCAACTCCAAGTTGGTTTCGGCAATTTCGGTCTTAATCTCCATCCAGGACCTGCTCTCCTCCAGCAGTTGTTGAAGCGAGGCAGCCTTGATCGTGGTGGAGAACGGTTGCTGCAACAGCGTGCCCTTCATGGCAAAGGCAAACGGTTTCCCGGCGAGCGCCGCCCCCGTGCAGTCGTTGATCCTGAACTCAAGCGGTTCTGCCATGCTGGAATCCCGGTACCGCACCGATATATCTTCTAGGATGAGCTTTTCGATCACCAGGGAGTCGGAGGCGAGTTTCCACTCACCCTTTTCAGGCTCCTCCTTCGGTTTAGCCGGTGCTTTGGGGGCTGCTTCACCAGGTGCACGGGAAGACCAGTTGACCGCTCCCTCTTTGTTTTCCACGAGCTCTAAGGAAAGACCTTTGACGCTGAACGTGCCAATATGAATTTTTCCAAGCAAGAGCGGCAATACACTCACCCGGATCTCGGCGGTTTTCATTTGGGCGAAATCCCCTGCTTGAAACCCTTTGGGATTAGCGATCCGCAAGCCCTCAAGAGTAAAGGCGGGCCAGAGCGAGGTAGTGACTCCTATCCTCGTGTCAACTTTGACGGTGCGGCCTACGGCGCGGGTGGCCACCGACTCTACTAAACCCTTGTGTTTGGTCAGGTCTATGGGAATTTGCACAAGAGTCAGAACTGCCAAGATCAAAATAAGGACCGCGGTCAAACCACCCACGATGTAAAGAACCCAACGAAGGGATTTCGGTAAACTCATAATCTCACCTTAGGCTTATGGTCAATTTAAGGAGAAAGTTCTGGAAGGATGAATAAATATAGTGCAGCTCACCATCATTTTCAACACAGCGAGCATTTGGGGTCACATCTTCATATATCATTTAAAAGTTTACAAACTAGTGGTTAGTGTAGGTTGGGTCACCAGACCGAGATTGACTAGACTTAACTGTGGCACAAAATATTGAAATACGCTAGCTGGGATCACAATCACCAAGATGCTGGGGTAGATTCCTCTAATCGAAAAGTACACATCTTGCCAATATGTGAACTTTCGGGAAATTCAAGATATGAAAAAGAGATGTGACTTTCTATGCTTTGTCCTAACTCAACATAGATAGCAGAACTGTTAACTTAGCGCAGCTCTTTCGTCAGTACAATATATTGTACTCAGGATTCTTGGATCGTGTTCTTTCGAGGATGATCTTGTACTAATCGACTGTAGTTATTTATCTTGACAAGGAGGATATAGCAGGGTGTGCATTTTTTCTATTGGTCTTTCTCTTCCTCCTCGTCATTCTCTTTACTCGAGACCAAGGTGAGGTCGGGGCGCTGATCCCCTGGCGGCTTTAGGGTTGAGCCAGGAGTTTCATCGACACTACGTACATGCAGATCTCTTTGAGGGAAGGGGATCTCTACACCCTCCGATCTGAATCTGCTGTCGATCGTCTGGTTAAGCTCACTTTGTATCCGAAATCTATCAAGAAAATCTCTGATCCAGACGCGGAGTTCAAAATTAAGTGAGCTGTCACCGAAACCCATGAAGAGAACCGACGAGGGAGGATTGCTTAGCACCGATAGATTCCCTTTTGCAACTTCCTTGAGTATCCGCATAACCAGCGGAACATCAGAACCATAGGCGACTCCCACCGGTATTCTGAGCCGCATACGTCTTTCGGAAAGAGTCCAGTTGGTCACCTGGTTGGTAATGAGATCACTGTTGGGGATGACAATCTCCGCATCATCGCGGGTTGTAACCACGGTTGAACGAAGGCCGATCTTTTTAACCTCACACGGTAGATCAACCAGTTGGATCGCGTCACCTACCCTTATGGGTCGCTCAAAAAGCAGAATGATACCGCTGGCAAAGTTATTCACGATAGCTTGCAGGCCAAAGCCGATTCCAACTCCTATCGCACCTCCAAGGATGGTAATGTTCGTGAGTGTGAATCCAAGGGCCGCAAGCGCTAGTAAAAAACCCACCAAGATAAGGATGTACTGGATCAATTTGGATATTGACAAACCCACTCCAGGTTCAACATGGCGCTTGGGGAATACCTCCTCCAACAACAGAGTCTGTAGAGCAGAAGATGCGACAAACGAGCCGTAAAGAAGAGCAGCCACACCAAGCAACAGCCCTAAGGTAATCCGGTGGGACCCCAGCGTCACGCCCAATGACAGAATGTTTTTGAATGCCTCACCTGAACTATCGTACACCTGCCAAAATGTGAGGACGGCCACAATGAAGAAAAACCCTATAAAGAGGTTAATGAAGAGGGTAGATTTAGCAGCGATGCTTGAGCCGTGATTGCGAAAAACCGATATTTCTTGCAGGCGAGATCTGTAAACAGCCCAATCCAAAGCGCCCCCGTACAAGCATCTCCGCTACGAAGAGAGCTACGATTACCTGGCAAGTCCCGATGCGCCCCGGGACTTCTTCGACCCGATCAAATACATTCCGCTTTTCGACCATCCGGATTCCTACCTCTCCTTTGGCGGAGAGATCCGGCTTCGATACGAGTACACGCAAAACCCCACGTGGGGACAAGCACCTCAGGACGACTATGGAGCCTTCTTACATCGTTACGTCCTCCACGCCGACCTTCATCTCACCCGATACTTCAGAGCCTTCGCCCAGCTTCGCAGTGCACTCGCCGAGGGCAGAGAGGGGGGGGCAAGCCCGGTAGACGAGGGGGAACTCGATGTTCAGCAGCTCTTCGGTGAGGTTGCCCTTCCTGTTGTAAACGAGGCGGAGGGTATCATCCGGGGGGGACGCCAGGAGATAAGTCTCGGTTCCGAGCGCTTGGTCTCGGTCTCCGAAGGTCTGAACGTCCGAAGACGCTTCGATGCCGTTCGCGCCATCGTCATAGTGCCAAGATGGAACGTGAGCGGGCTGGCTGGATATCTGACCGAGAACGAGGATGGTGTCTTCAATGATGGCTCCGATACCGATCGGGCCCTCTGGGGTGTTTACGCAGTGAGAGATCGCGCCTTCGACACCAACCTGAACATTGATCTCTACTACCTGGGCATTGACGACGAGGAGGCAGTATACGAGCAAGGCAGTGGATCTGAGACGCGCCACACCCTTGGAACCCGACTGTGGGGCCGGGCGGACGTTTGGGACTGGAACTGGGAGCTTGCCTATCAGTTTGGCCGCTTCGATGGGGCCGACATCGAAGCCTGGACGGTGGCGACTGATACGGGCTACTCGCTCGCTGAGTTTCCGTGGAGGCCTCGGCTTGTGATGAACGCCAACATCGCAAGTGGCGATCGCAACGCCGACAAGAGGGATCTGCAGACCTTCAATCCACTCTTTCCGCGTGGGAACTATTTCTCCCATCTTTCTCAACTCGGGCCCTATAATTTCTTCAACCTTCACCCGCGAATGGAACTATTCCCCCATGAAGGGGTTCGCCTCGACTTTGGCGTCAACTTTTTCTGGCGGATGTCCACCGATGACGGCGTGTACAATCCAGGAGGCCGACTGCTCCGAGCCGGGGCCGGGTCAAACAGGAGGTACGTGTCGACCCTTGTCTCTGCCGGCACCGGCTGGCAGGTCAACAGGCACCTTTTTCTAGGCTTGGTCTACACGCACGTCTTTCCCGGCGACTTCATCCGGGATACAGGCTCCTCCGAAGATATTGACTTCGTTGAGGCTACGGCGAGGTTTCTTTTCTAGATGGTTGAAAAGCAGAAAGGAGAAAAAATATGATAGATGTAATCAAAGCGCAAGACCGCCACTTCTCCGATTTTGGTTGGTTGAAGACCTATTGGCTGTTTTCCTTTGCCAGATACTTTGACCCTCACAACATCCAGTTCGGAGCACTACGGGTATTCAACGATGATGTGGTTGAACCAGGAACCGGATTCCCCACCCATCCCCATGAGGAAATGGAAATCATTACCGTTGTTCTCAAGGGCGAGATGACCCATGAGGACAGTATGGGAAACAAGACAGTCATCAAGACAGGGGACGTTCAGAGAATGTCGGCCGGCACCGGCCTCACGCACTCGGAATTTAACCTCGCTGACACACCCGTCCACTTCTACCAAATCTGGATCTACCCGGACGAGTCGGGGCTCGAACCCACGTACGACCAACAGACGTATGATCCATCCGCATGGAAGAACAAGCTTCTTCCAGTAGCCTCCGGTCAAAATCTACAGAATGTCGTGAGATTCCATACAGATGCCACCATCTACCGTTGTGATCTTGAGGCAGGACGTAAGATCACCTTCGACCTCACCAAGGATCGCCGTATCTTCATTTACCTCACCAAGGGTCACTTGTCAGTCAACGGCCAGCAAATTGCTGAGGCGGATCAGGCCCGTGTCGACGTTGAAGAGCCCTTGGTGCTCGCTGCCGAGCACGGTGCGGAGTTTATCCTGATTGACGTACCTTCCTGCAAGGGCTGGGGCTACAGCAACGAAACACTTAGTGGGGGTAAGAAGTAAGGCACCCATCCATCCAGGCCCCATGAAGTATTATGAATAGATGGGTCTGACACCATCCTGTCTTGTAAAGTTAATCCTGTGACTGCATATTTTCCCGTGCTAGATGAAACCTATTAGCTGGAAGTGTGGTTAGATGTATCTGCTATAGATGTGAAGTCCTGGATGTCTCCGAAAACTTACCATACCCATATCATATGTGAACTTTTTTGAAAGTTCACATCTTGGCAAGGTATGTTTAGTCACTACCTAGAGAGTTTTCCCCCAGCATTTTGTGCCGTGTACTAAAAAACTGAAAGTGTGATTCCAGGGATGCTATGCTGACTTAATTTTGTGAAAATATCTCCTTTGGTAGTCTGGGAACATCCCTTGCGATATCTTGTTTGAACCGCCTCTCACCGAAGTCTAAATCTTTCCCATACGAGACGAAAGTATGAGTAACAAAGGCAGCATTTTTGTTAGTAATAATGTAATAAGCATTGCAATATAAAAATAATATTGCAATTTTTCTTGCATATCTTTACAATGACAATGAGTTCTTTTTGGGCGAAACATCACTCTGGCCGGCGTCCGAAAGCTTTCCTTGCTGACCAGCAAGAGAGAGGACTTTGCCCACAGCAAGTTATGTAATGCCCAAAGAGGGGTCCGGGAGACAATATGGGCATTGTTCCGGTCGGCCGTAAAAATCAGAAGTGAAAGGAGGTTTTCATGTCACTCAATTGGGGTCCGCACTTTATTGTGCCCTCAGAAACCTTAAGAGCCTTTTCTGGAAGAGTGCTCCTGAGAGAAAGTTTTGACGAGGAATTATTGAGAACGGAACTGCAAGGGTTGGGACTTGCCGGCTATCCAATCAAGGCCACAAACCCTTGGTACTGCAGGAAAAAAGGGACTGAGACCTGGGTCAAGATCGGTGAATCCTCTGATCAAGAACAAAGCTTCGCGGTTCCCTGGGATACAAAAACCCTGGAAAATGGTGAATATCAAATATTGGGGTTAATGCATGTCTCGGTACAGACAGAAGGCGGGGAGGTCATCGTTGCCAGACAGAATATTGTGGACGTGGTGGTTGAAAACTAGGTTGAACGGAATTTACAGGAGTCGTCCACCCGGACCCCTCGGTTTGCTTATCAGCTGATTCCTGGAAATATCGTATTCTAATGTGGCTTCTTATTTCTATTACTGGATGTGCGCTTGAGACTAAAACCTGGAATTGGGAAAACTTTGCTGCAAAGAATTCATAACAGGGCCTCTCCTCTTTCATTCCCGCAGGATCCCATCCTCTTCAACAGCATCGAACTCGATCCTGCCCGGGCCTATTTCATTTACGTCGGGGAGATAAAAGCTTATGGGCTCAACCCTTTTTTGATCCCTGTACTTGAACAGATCTACGGACGTCCGGTGTGCTGCATTGCCATTGTGCCGGACGTTCTGGCCAGTTATCCGTACTCCAACCTGGCAGTGTTGAACAGCGAATCATACCAGTACCATTGCAGCACGGGGTTACTGGCTAATTGCCGCCCCAATCAGGGCACATTTGCCGATGAAGTTTCCTCTAGCTTCCTGGCACAAGAGCTGCTTGAGAGTATTCTCCGTGAGCAAGATTTTATCTATATTCATATGTTCGCCAGCCGGCCTGAGATGAATCTGATAGACGGTGAGAAAGTAAAGCTCGTTGGTCCAGATCCTACTCTAGCGCACCATTTCAACAATAAAATCATCCAATACCGAATGGCCTGTCAGTTGGGGATACCCGTACCCGAAGGTTTCTGTTGTGACTGCTTGGAAGAAGCCCTGGACTCGGCCCAGAGCTTTTTTCGGTCCGGCGAAGAGGTTTTTGTCAGCGAAGCCTACAGTGCAGCGGGGAGCAACAGCGCTTTCGTTTGCAACTGTGAAGAAATTCAAAAACGATTTGTTGAGACGAAGCAGCCCTATCTGGTGACCCGGCGTGTCCCGCACAGTCACGACCCAACTGTATTGGCAGTGGTAGCTAACGGTCAGGATGTTTATGTGGCGTCCGTTGCAGACCAAAAGATGGAGGAAAACCGCTTCCGGGGATCCACTTTTCCCACTGTGCTGAAGAAGGATGTAGTAGAACGCATCAAAGAATATACCAGGTTGGTGGGAAAATATATGGGTGCGCAGGGTTATCGAGGCATCTTTGGTTGTGACTATATCGTTGATGATAGTGGGCAGATCTACTTTGTGGAGGTGAATGCTCGTAAGCAAGGAACCACACTGGAGTCGACCTTGACCATGCGCCATCGCCTCCCAGGGCACCCCAGTCTTCCTGAGATTGAATTCTGTGCCATCACAAGGGGAAAGCTCCCCCAGGGACTTATAGAGATGGATTCCACTGAATCTGATCTTTGCTGGGGAACATACAATGTCAAATGCCAGGAGGATGTTTTGGCTGTTCGTGACATCCCACGTCTGCAAAATGAGACGGAAGTCTTTCGGAGTGTTTTTGAAAGTACAGGAGATCAATCCTTCGCTATCGTTGAGGATTATGTGGGCCCTGGAATCTACCAACGGGCCGGTGGGTTTGTCGGCAGGTGTATCGCAGTGGGTAAAACATTGCCAGAGGTACACCGTTTGCTAAAGAAAAAAGAGCTGGAAGTTAAATCCTGGATTCGTCCCTGGAATTCAAACGATGGGATAAACCTGGATACTTCCGCTTCGAGGAGCATACCAATGCAAGAATCCGCGGTGAAAAAAGAGTCTCCGCCACATGACCCAATGGCAGTACCGTCTGAGGACCGGGAAGTTGCCCTTGCCCGGTCGGCAGAAGTAAAAGGGCTTATTGCAGACTTCCGGAAAGCTAGAAACAAAATTCCAACTGGTCTCAAACTTGAGAAAGAGTACGCAAAGGCCAAAAAGCGAATACTCAAAGTTTTGGGCGGCACAGAAAAAGACTGGCAAAATCACAAGTGGCATCTCAAGAACCGGATCGAAGACGTGGAGACTCTTGGTAAAATAATCCGGCTCACTCAGAGGGAGATGCGAGAGATCCGCAAGACAAATGAGCGCTACCGCTGGGGCATATCCCCGTACTATGCCAGCCTCATAGACCTCACAGACAAAAAATGTCCTGTACGGCTGCAAGCGGTTCCCAGCATCAGGGAAAGACTGGATACATCTGAGATCAAGGATCCCATGATTATCAAATATAACTCCCCTGCGCCCCTGATCTCCAGACTCTACCCTGACAGGCTGATCATTAATGTCACCAACATGTGTTCCATGTTCTGCCGCCACTGCTTGCGGAGGAAAGACATAGGGCACGATGATTTGATCTACTCCCGTTCTAAGCTGCGTCTGGCACTGGAGTACATCCGGCAGAATCAGGAGATCAGGGATGTGCTTCTCACAGGAGGAGACGCTCTGTCCTTGAGCGACGCTCAACTGGACTGGATTCTGACCGAGCTTGATAAGATTCCACATGTGGAAATAAAGCGTCTGGGCTCAAGGATGCCCTGCGTTCTTCCCCAAAGAATCACGCCTGCACTTTGCCGCATGTTGGAAAAACACGATCCGGTCTATCTCAATACCCAATACAACCACCCTAAAGAGATTACCAGGGAGGCGCAAAGAGCTGTGGACATGCTCACCAAGGCCGGGGTTGTGGTACGAGATCAGACCGTGCTCATGAAGGGAATCAACAACAATCCACACGTGATGAAGGTGCTTATGCATGAGATGCTCAGGATCAAGGTGGCTCCTTACTACATTTTCAACTGCAAAAAAGTAGAAGGTATCCGCCATTTCCGCACCTCAATTCAAGAGGGCCTGAACATCATGGAACACCTGCGCGGCTATACCTCGGGTATGGCGGTTCCCACCTACATCATCACAGCACCAGAAGGTAGAGGGAAGACTCCAATTGCGCCGCAATATCTTTTGAATCCTAACTTCAACGGCGACGTGGTCATCCGCACCTGGAGCGGGCATGTCTTGCAGTACGAAGATGAAAAAACAGCCTAGTTTGGACAGGCAAGAAGTAAGAAAGCATGTTGGATCGCTCCAAGGTGAGCTACTGGTTCTCCTGGATGAGTTAGTTGCCATAAACAGCTACTCTCATAATGCTGAGGGAGTTGCTCGAGTAGCTGAGGCGGTGGGCGGGGCCCTTCCCTCTCCCCTCAAACTGCAAAGTGTTACGACCTCTAAAAATGAAACGCTCTGGACCTGTCGTTATGGCCCTTTCGGAGAAGATCCCATCCTGCTGGTAGGACACCTGGATACGGTTTTTCCTCCGGGCACCTTCGATAGAGGTACAACTACTCAAGGCTCCTACCTGTCAGGCCCTGGCGTTGCTGACATGAAGGGAGGTCTTGCGGTGATCGTGGGTGCTGTCTGGACGCTGGACCGCTTGAAAGTTTTGCCCAAGATACCTCTCTTGCTAGCCCTAAACGGTGATGAAGAAATAGGCTCTCCGGGTTCAGGCCAGAAGCTGGAGGAACAGGCTCGTTTCTGTCGGTTTGGTTTTGTCTTTGAGTGCGGTGGACCCGATGGCTCGGTGGTTACCTCTCGGCGAGGACTGTGCCGCTATTCGTTGAAGATAAAGGGCAAGGCCGGTCACGCCGGTAACTTACAGACAGCCAAGCAAAGTGCTGTGGTGGAGCTGGCCCACCAGATTTTAGAACTGGAAGCCCTTAATGACCAGGAAGCGGGTCTGAGCGTCAATGTGGGAAGAGCTTCAGGAGGCAGCGCCGCAAATGTCATCCCTGGAAGCGCTGAGGCTGAGTTTGAGGTCCGTTTCACAGAACAAAGGCAGAGCGATGAGATTGAACAGAAAACCCGGGCATGGACGAACTCCCCATATCACTCAAGCCTGATAGTGCAGGTTGCTCGCAGCCATTCCCGTCCCGTTATGGCACGCACACCCGCTACAGCCAGACTATATCAAGAGGCAGCTCGCATCGGCGAAGAGATTCAGATCTCTTTGTCCGAGGAGAGCCGTGGCGGTGCCTCGGATGCAAACCTTCTGGCCGCTTCGGGACTTCCCACAATCGACGGCCTCGGCCCCGTAGGGGAGATGGACCATTCCGAAAATGAAAGGATACTAAAGGATTCACTTTTTCAGCGGGTCGAATTGCTGGCTCATCTTCTCTGGAATCTTAAGGCTTGGTCGCACTGAAGCAGGCTTTAGGAAAAGATTATGCAGAACGCGAAACACCGTCGTTCAACCTGTCTGTTCTTACTTGATCTTTATCCAGAGAAGTCTGGCCACACCGGGACCGGGATTCTTCCATTGGGTAGGCATTTCTGAGGTGAGGTAGATCACATCCCCTGCACGAAGACTGTAAGCTGCTTTTTCTAATTGCACCTGCAATCTCCCTGAAAGCAAATAGCCGATCTCTTCTCCTTTGTGAATGAAAAAATGAGAGGGTAGTTTTTCCTTGGGTGGAATTTCAATGAGGTATGGTTCCGCTTTGGATTCGAAATCGACCGGTGACAGAAGTCTGGCGAAAACGGCTCCCTCGGGCAAATCGGGGAACTTTACATCAACTGCCTCGGCTGAGGTAAAGATAAGGCGCTTTTTCGACTCTGTCTGATCCTGGAAGAAAGAGCTAATCTCCACCGAGAGGATTTCCGCCATCTTCATCAGGGCTGGTAACGAAGGGTAGATGAGACTGCTCTCTACCTGGGAGATGGTGCTGGGGGTCACTCCCACCAGTTTGGCCAGTTCAGTCTGGGATAGACCTCTCTTGGAGCGCAGCTCTTTGAGACGTAGGGCCAGATCAACACGTCCCGAAGTACGTCTCTCGGTATCAAAGGTTACGGTCAGATCTTTGGTCCAGTAGTTGTGTGGTCTGTGGAGATTGTCCAGGCTTCGCTTTTCAGCTTTGAGGATGGTCAGGGAAGTGGTGCCTCTCTTGATGGCGAGGTCAATAGCCACCTGGGCAATCTGGTTGATCTGGGCCCGGAGCTTGGCTGAATGTGCACTCTTTTCCAGGATCCAGTAGGCAACGGTGTTCAGCTCGTATAAACGAGGACAGGAGTGGGAGTAGAAGTTAATTATATGTTCTTCGCCACCCCATAGTTCCTGCATTCCGGTGATACTCTCAAAGACAAAGCGAACGTCTCCCTCCTTGGTGGCATGGATGCCGTAGAGAACATCCATGAAGTGGTTGGTATCACGGGGATCTTCGACTAGGACGATGTCGCATGGGCGTTCCGATTCCGTTTCCTCATAGAATTTGAGGAAAATTGGAGAACCAGCTCCTTTGCCGTTGGTGAAACAGTCCAGAATGGTGAGGGTTGGGTTGTCGCTAAGCGGCCCCAGTTTGTCCAGTAGATTCTTGGGTGAGCGGTCGAAGCTGACGTATATGAGAGGTCTGTCTTGGGATTGAGAGGCCTGAATAAAATTGAGGCAGAATACATGCGCCAGACTGCCGGCATCATCGTGCCAGACCACGTTGTCGCCAATGTAAAGACCTCCCAGAAGCCTGTCCAATTGACTGACTCCTGAGGCCACCCTCTGACTTTCTGATGTGACTGAAAGCATCAATCCTTCCCCTTCATTGTTGGTTGAGGCTTCAAAGCGAACCTACTGGATTAATCTGCCGCAGTCAAGCTGCAGTGAATCCAGGCGGCTCGGGTAGCTAAGTTGTCTACACGACTGTTTAAGAAAAGCATTAGTACCGAAGAAATGCTTGACTTGTCGAGATTTGTTAGGTATATATAAACCATTGATCTCATTGAAGAATACCTAATATAGTTAGATAATATTAAGTATGGCTAATAATAGATCTCGAATTAGATGATAACCAAACTTGGTCAACAATAGCTCCAGAAACCAATTCTATGAGCGCGAGAAGAAAGGGGAGACTTGATTATGCATGAAATAACCATCAATAAAGAAAGCGAAAAACCTGAAAGCATCCATGCATCAGAATTCGATTGTCAAGCTCCACTCAGATTATATGAGCACTGTAAGAAATGTGATCGATTTAGTGATGACTGTCGCGACCTGAAGATGAGTCTGGAACTGCTCCTAAGGGAAAAGAATCTCTGCTATAGTTATAGAAGCGCACTAGGATTCTGAAAAGATTCTCAAGGATGAATCGACGCCTATCCTCGGGTCAATCGCTTTACGAGTTGAAACAAGTAATGGTATGGGCTCCAATTGATTCAGCTCTCCTATCCATAATTCGACTATTCTCTTTAATTTGAAGTATACACTGTTTCTCACTTTGCACAGCTCCTATTTCCCCGCTCTTTGATTGGAATAGCTAAAAACTAAGATCGTTAAGACACCCTGAGAACCATAATAACCGTAATCATCCAGCTCGCTCCAGAATCACCCAATGAAACACGTTAGAGAAAAGGATCCCGGAATTTTTTCTGACAACTCAAGCGGGCAACATCAAAAATCTGATCTTCGAAAAGAATCTAACCTCATTGCCGAAGAGTCTATTGGGAGGCAAACATGACAGAAGCAAAGAGTACCAAAGACTGGAGAGATTTCAAAGCATCTGACTTACCAGAAGAGTACAAAAACAAATGTTTTGCGTGTGGTTCTCCTGTCGAATGGCCTCACGATATATGTGATTCATGCAAAAAACTTTCGGAGCTGAACTGTAGCTGACGACAATTGGGAACTGCGTTTCATCCCAGTTTTGGTAGGCTTTTATTGCATTGACAGGAATCAGACTGATGTCAGAAGTTTCTCTGTCTCTTTGTGGTGCTCACAACTCAGCGGCAAGAATCTGGTGGTGGATATCAACTGTTGAAGAGTTTGGAACCTCTTTGCTCACCAAAAAGTGTATTTTGCACGTCCGGCGAACAAGATTCTGAGAACTCATGGCAGAAATATCAAGCTGAAATGGTGCCTGGATTGGCACCCTGACAAATAAGTATTCTCCATTGGATGCAGACTGGGAGTTAGATCATGTGCGGTATAGCTGGATGTTTTGGGGCGCGGGATGTGAATACTATTGACCGCATGCTGGATGCCATGACCCATCGAGGGCCAGATGACAGAGGGGTCCATTTGCACCGTGATAGTGTTTTAGGACATACGCGGCTATCAATTGTTGACGTGTCGGGAGGCCATCAACCAATTCTGGCAAACGGGGGCAAGACGGGAATTATCTGTAATGGAGAAATCTATAATTTCCGCCAACTCAGAGACAAGCTAGTCTCAAAATATCGCTTCAAGACGTTTTCGGATTCAGAATCCGCCCTTCACCTATACCAAGAAAAGGGACCAGAATGCGTCAAAGAGTTGGATGGAATGTTTGCCTTTGCCATCTTTGACCGAGACAGTTTTATGTTGGCCCGCGATCCCATTGGAATCAAGCCACTTTATTACGGCTATGTGGGCAACAAACTCTACTTTGCCTCTGAGTTGGGTGCCATGTCCCTGGCCGGTGTCGAATTAGTGTATGAATTTCCGGCAGGCCAGTATTACACCCCGAAGGAAGGATTCGTTAAATATTATCGGGTGCCGCACGTGCAGGAAAAAATGACTGCCGACGTGGAAGAGGCCTGCCATCTAATTCGCGAAACGTTCACCCGGTCGGTGAAAAAACGGCTTCTGGCAGACAAGGAAGTTCACGTGGGGTCCTTCTGCAGCGGTGGTCTGGATAGCAGTCTGGTAGCTGCCATTGCAGCCGAGGAAATCCCTCACCTGCACACCTTTGCGGTTGGGATGAGGGATGAGAAAGGTGAACCTAGCGACGACCTTAAGGCTGGTCGTATTGCCGCCGAACACATCGGCTCCACCCACCATGAACTGATCTTTACCGAGGATGAATATTACGAGGCTTTGCCCAAGGTGATCCAAAAGTTGGAGAGCTATGATCCATCCCTGGTGCGCTGTGCAGTTCCCTGCTACTTCACCTGCAAACTAGCTGGTGATCATGTGACCGTGGTACTCACCGGCGAAGGGGCGGATGAGATCTTTGCGGGCTACCACTACATGAAACGTTTGCCTTTGGATCAGGTGAACCAGGAGGTTCGACGCAATCTCTGTAGCCTACACAACATCAATCTGCAACGGGCGGACCGAATCGGCATGTACTTCAGCCTGGAACTGCGTGTTCCCTTCTTGGATGTTGCTATGATTGATCTCGCCATGAAAATACCCCCTGATTTGAAGATTCGGGACTACAAAGGAGACCGCATAGAGAAGTGGATTTTGCGAAAGGCTTTTGAGGGTAGCGGTTACATCCCAGATGAAATCCTCTGGCGTTACAAGGTTCAATATACACAGGGGGCCGGATGTGAGGGCTTGGGAGAACGGCTGGCCGAGAAAGAAATAAGCGATGGGGAATATCGACGGATCAAGGAGGAAAATCCCAAAGCAATAATCAATAGTCGCGAAGCTGCCTATTACTACGAAGTATTCCGTCAGTTTCACCCTCAAGACTCTATCCTGAAGTCAGTCGGGATTTGGCGGGGATTCGATTTTGATGAAGAACGACAGCGAGTGGAAGGCACCGTTTAGAGGAGGTCATTTCCAAATTCAGATTAAGGGTTCGCTTCTGATTCACTCGCCAATTCTGCAAAATTAGAGCTTGTTACAATACTAGATTATGTATACCTCTAAATGTGACACCTGCTTCACATCACTGCTATGTATGTTTAGTCGCGTGCACACCCCAATATTTGAGATCTCCATACCATATATGAACTTCTCTAAGATTTAACATCTTGGCAAGATATCGAAACCAAGGGGATGCGGATTTAGCGCCAATATCTTGTGGACATCTGAATTTTATTCAATTATCAATCCTCCCACTGGCTGAAAAGTGCTCGACCGAAACTCTCCATCTGCAGTGTTGCCCTCCATTTCTATCCAAACCATCATTTCTTACAGCCAGTATCCATCTCGTTTCTTAAAAATCCTATGAAACTGATGGTTTTTTTATTGACATCGGTTTTCCTGTTCTTACTTTAAATGTGCAAGACAAGAGTGTTGAGTCCTCGCTGAGAGACCTCACATTTGACTACGCCTAACGAGATCCAAAAAAAAGGAGAGAAATCATGAAAACGAGACTGTCCATTGGTTTGATTACCGTGAGCATGGTAGCCGCCCTGACCCTGGGGACCGTATCGACGGTGAAGGCCCAACAGGGTGTTGAGTTGAGTGAGGTATCTGTCATGACCGCCACGGTCGTTGGCATCGACAGGGTGGACCGCAATGTAACGCTTCGCGGGTCTGGCGGCAATGTCGTCACTGTCGAGGTAAGCCACGCAGCAAGGAACTTCGATCAGATCGAGATCGGGGACCAGGTGAAGGTCGAGTACTATGAAGCCGTGGCGATGTATATCGGCAAACACGGGCAGAAGCCGGACGCTGTTGCGGGCCTGGTCACCGCGAGAGCGGCCAAGGGAGACAAGCCGGCCGGTGTGGCGGTGGAGGTGGTCGACGTGGCCGCAACGGTGCAAGCCATTGACAAGAAGAAACGCACCGTGACCCTGAAAGGGCCGGATGGAAAATTGGTGAAAACCAAGGTCGACAAATCAGTGAAGGGCTTCGACACCCTGAAAGTGGGCGATACGATTCATGCCCGTTTTACCGAGGCAATCGCCATTTCAGTGGAAAAACCCTGAATCAGGGTTTGGTATTAAGGTTTCAAGTGTCAGGTTTCGGGTGTCAGGTTTCGGGTGTCAGGGAGTAAAAGCGAAAACGCTGAAACCTGAACACTGACACCTGGATCCTCAACAAATAACCCCGATGAATAAACTACGAAGGTTTTGATTAAAATCAGGATAAGGAGAACATCATGAGTAATTTGGTTGTGGTTGGCTTTGACGACGAACATACTGCATTCGAGATGCGGGCGGCTCTGGCCAAACTCCAGAAAGAGTATTTGATAGACATGGAAGATGTGGTGGTGGTGACCAAAGATGAGAAGGGCAAGGTCAAGCTCCACCAGGCCGTAAACTTGACCGCTACCGGAGCAGTGGGCGGAACCTTCTGGGGCTCGCTCATCGGTCTGATCTTTCTCAATCCTCTTTTGGGAGCTGCGGTTGGTGCCGGTGCCGGTGCCATTTCAGGGAAGCTCTCCGACATCGGTATTAGCGACAAGTTCATGAAGGAACTTGGTGAAACCTTAACGCAGGGAACATCAGCCCTGTTTGTGCTGGTGCGCAAGGCCACTCCGGACAAGGTGCTGGAGGAACTCCGTCATTTCAAGGGGAAGGTCATGCAGACTTCTTTGGCCAAAGACAAAGAGGAGGAATTGCGGGCGGTGTTGGAGCAGGCCTGAATTCGTTAATCGAGGCAGGGTGGCCGGCATTCTGGAACAACTGGACGTTTTGCATCATCTAACAAGCAAAGCAAGGAGAGCGAATCATGAACATTAATCTTGACGAACTGGGGAAAAAACTTCACGCAAAACTCGATAGCGGCATCGACCAATTGAAGGCGGCGAAAGCCCATCTGGAGGACGTTCACAAGGAGACTGAGGCCGCCATCCAAACGAAATTGAAGGCAGCAAAAGAAACTTTGGAGGCAAAGAAGCAAGATGCCGCGGCAGCCAAGGCAAGGATGGAAGAATTCGTGGAGGCCAAGAAGGCCGAGACCCAAGCTGGCGTTGCCGAGTGGAAGGCGAACCGCGACCGCAAAAAACTCGAAAAACGCGCTGAGCGCGCTGAGAAATATGCTGAGGCCTCTATCGAGGTAGCGCTGTTTTCCGCCGCGGAGGCCGAAGAGGCCATCCTGGAGGCCGCCGCTGCCCGAAGAGATGCTGATGATGCGGTATAAATGGCAGTGTCCGCTTCGCTTAGACAAGACTGTCGACGAGCTCAGGTCGAGTCGCTGCGGGATAGACTCCGGCGGGGATCCAGATAAGACAGAGCTGAAAGCATGTATCAGGGATGGAGAAGTGAGTTCATAGCAACAAACCCATGCTAATCCTTGTCAGAAAAAGATGGGGCTATGCGAGTAAAGGACAAGTATAACAAGGAGGAGTTATTATGAGAAAAGCAACTATCTATGGTCTCGTCACAACTTTGCTTATAGCTGTGCTGGGTGTATCGGCATGGGCAGCATGGGATCCGATGCAGGAGCAAAAGGAAAGGGCGGCAGTAGAGGAAACCATTGCCAAGTTTAAGCAAGCCGATTCCAGCATGAAAGTGTTTTTTGAAAAGGCTTACGGTTACATTGTCTTTCCGGGAATCGGTAAAGGAGGCTTTATCATTGGTGGCGGTCACGGGGATGGCTGGGTGTATGAAAAAGGGACACTCATTGGCCGTGCCACCGTGACGCTACTAACGGTGGGCGCCCAGATCGGGGGCCAGTCTTTCAGTGAAATAATCTTTTTTGAAGATAAAAAGACGCTTGGTGATTTTAAGAAGGGAAATTGGGAACTCAGCGCTCAGGCATCGGCAATCATGGTAAAGGAAGGGGCGTCCAAAGACTCAAGTTACGATCATGGAGTAGCCGTTTTCACCATGCCAAAGAAGGGTGCGATGGCGGAGGCCAGTGTGGGTGGTCAGAAGTTTAAATACACCCCCAAGTAAGATGTCTTTGAAAGTCTGATTACTCTCGGCTTGAGGGTGGCTCTAATATTGGCTGCTGTCTTGTATCTATTTAAATAAGTACAGTAATTTCTTTTGATCATGGCCGGTGGAGGTGCAAAAATGCTGAGAAAAGCTTGGATTGTATTGGCAACCATTGCAGTGCTGTGGGGATGTCAAAAACCACCACAATTCGAACAAGAACATTCTGGAGAGAAGGGCCAGCCACCTGTGATCGAGGACTACTACGCGGTCAAATCTATCCGCCCGGGTAAGACCTGGAACGTTTACCTGAAGGGTAAGGATGAAGATGGTGATATGAAATACATCGCTGCCACCCTGCATGAGGCAGGCGCTGGTTACGATACCTCTGAAACCTATCTCAAGGGAGAAAACCGTGCTGAATTTGCCGGCTATCTCCTCCTTGAAACTCCTCCGGATATGACCCTTCTCGAGGATATGGACAATTTGAGTATGAAGATCTTCATACGTGATTGGGCGGGAAATGAGAGTAACGCCATCGATCTGCCACTAACCTTTGTGGAGCATGAGACACATGAGTCCATCCCCGGGAAGTTTCAGGATGCCGCCAAGAACCGACTAGGTGCCATAGATATCGATATTAGAAGCTCACAGGAACGCGGGGATAAAGGCTGATTATCTGGCCAGGATTTTGGCGGTCCATCTCCTATTTATCGCCGTAGCCTAGGAGTCCTGATCGAGATCTCGGAATCATTTTCTTAGATCGGAGAGAAAAATATCATGACAGATGACACCATCTACCGTTGTGATCTTGAGGCAGGACGTAAGATCACCTTCGACCGCACCAAGGGACGCCGTGTCTTTATTTAACTTACCAAGGGCCTTTTGTCGGTCAACGGCCAGCAAATTGCTGAGGCGGATCAAGCCCACGTCGACGTTGAAGAGCCATTGGTACTCGCTGCCGAGCACGGTGCGGAGTTCATCCTGATTGACGTACCTTCGTGCAAGGGCTGGGGCTACAGCGACGAAATACTTGGCGGGGGTAAGAAGTAAGGCCGCCGGAGCGGGAGGCTCAAAAAAAGATTTACAGGAGGAGATAAGATGAAAGTGACCAGCTTATTTGAACCAGTCTCAATAGGAAACCTTCAGTTGAAAAACAGAATGGCTATGGCGCCAATGACGAGAGGGCGTGCTGGCAAGGAGCGCATACCGAATGAATTGATGGCCGATTACTACTATCAGCGATCCAGCGCCGGACTTCTGATAACCGAGGCGACAGTGATTTCAGAGCAGGGCATCGGCTGGATTGATTCGCCAGGAATCTTCACTGATGAGATGGTTGAGGGCTGGCGGAAAGTCACCGATAAAGTCAAACCGACAGGCACTCCCATTTTTCTCCAGCTTTGGCATTGCGGCAGAGCATCGCACAGTGATTTCCATAATGGTGAACTTCCTGTTTCTGCTTCTGCTGTTAGACTGAACGGCGATAACATCCACACTCCTCTCGGTAAGAAGCCATACGAAACTCCACGTGCACTATCGGTGGATGAAATTAAAGCAACAGTGAATGATTACCGCAAGGCAGCAATGAATGCGAAGGCAGCCGGTTTTTCCGGGGTGGAAGTACATGGTGCCAATGGGTATTTGATTAATCAATTCCTCGATTCAAAAACAAATCTCCGCGAAGATCAATACGGGGGAAGCCTTGAAAATAGATTCCGTTTTTTCAAAGAAGTGCTTGAAGCTGTGCTTGAGGTTTGGGCACCCGAGCAGGTCGGGGCTCGCATTTCGCCAAACGGAGTTTTTAATGATATGGGGAGTGTAGACTTTAAAGAAACGTATCTTTATACAGCCGAAGAGTTAAACAAATTAAAACTTGGTTATCTGCATATTATGGACGGTCTGGCTTTTGGTTTTCACGAGAAAGGTGAACCCATGACGCTGGCGGAATTTAGGCCGATTTTTCAAGGCATAATTGTCGGGAACTGCGGTTATACTAAAGAAACAGCAGAGCAGGGAATCGTAGAGGGCAATGCGGATATGATAGCCTTTGGCCGACCCTTTATAACAAACCCTGACTTGCCCGAACGATTCAAGAATAATTGGCCTTTAAACCCTGCTGAAGATATGTCGTTATGGTATACACCGGGAGCTGAAGGTTATACCGATTATGCGCCGTTCGAATCATCTTCTTCTGTGTAATCCTACTCGAAAGGCCAAATATTTAAGCACCTGTGGACTTTCGATATCCATATGGGGATTCTTTGCTAGCTTCCGAGCATTTGAGCCGTCATTTCCTGGAAACCTTCGACCGGCGCGCCGATCGCATCAGCCATACGGTCCATATAGTTGAAGAGAGAAGTAACATCTCCAGTTACGATAACCGAGGTGAATTGGTGAAACAACAAAAAGGAGTGGACTTTGACTCTCAGTCCAAGAGAGCATCAAAAAGAGAATAAAGAAAAAGCGCTGATAGTCATCGCAAGTCCGCGCTTCGCTCTTTTTTAGATAGCACAATCAATTGTGGTCTCTGTCAGTAAAGCTAAGTTGTACTCTCTGCTATCTATGTAAACTCTGACATCCCACCAAAATGTTTTGATCTCCTTTTCATATCTGAAAAACAGCGAATGTTTAGATAATGGCAAGCTACATGTAATTTCTGCAAGCGCAAATAGATTGAGT
>Ga0316193_10000513_pt1 | contig 24199 bp, 17 predicted proteins | sample MerIslsedime2_MG_FD_207735 | JGI IMG/M metagenome (GOLD analysis project Ga0316193, IMG submission 207735) | Coastal sediment microbial communities from Maine, United States - Merrow Island sediment 2 | ecosystem: Environmental > Aquatic > Marine > Coastal > Sediment | place: USA: Maine... | reverse complement strand
GGTCGCCGTCTACCCGGCGCCAGGCGCTAACGCCCTCAGTATTGCCGAAGGCATCAAGACCGAGATTGAAAGGCTCAGCGCAGACTTTCCCGAGGGCCTCGAGGCCCGCATCCTCTACGACACGACCGAGTACATCCTCCAGTCGCTCAAGGAGGTCGTGACCACTCTTATCATCGCCATTCTTTTGGTTGTATTCACCGTCTACATCTTCCTACAGGATTTCCGTACCACTCTGGTGCCGGCCATCACCATTCCGGTGTCGTTGCTCGGTACCTTTGCGGTCATGCTGGCCCTCGGACTGTCGATCAACGGGCTCACGATGTTCGGCCTCATCCTGGTGATCGGCATCGTCGTCGACGACGCCATCGTCGTGGTCGAGAACACCCTGCGGATCATCGACACCGAAGGTCTCGATGCGAAGGCGGCCACCGCCAAGTCCATGGTCGAGATCACCGGGCCGGTGGTGGCGACGACCCTGGTTCTGCTGGCGGTCTTTGTGCCCACCATCGTCATGCCAGGCATCACCGGCCGGCTCTACCGGCCCTTCGCCATCACCATTTCGGTGGCGACCCTCTTTTCATCGCTCAACGCCTTGACCCTCAGTCCGGCCTTGTGCGGCATGCTCCTGCGGCCCTCGGTGGTGCGCACCAAGGGTCTCTTCGGGCTTTTCAACCGGGCGCTCGACACCGGTACGACAAAGTATGGCTCGATCGTCAAGATGCTCCTTCGCCGTTCGGTCTTTACCGCGATCATCGTCGGCGGCCTCCTGGTGGCCACCTACTTCAGAATGATGGCCATGCCCGCGGGTTTTGTCCCCTCCGAGGATGAGGGCTACTTCATGGTCGCGGCCCAGCTCCCCGACGCCACCTCGCTCGGCCGCACCGAGGAGGTCCTCGACGAGATTTCGGCCATCCTCGATGAGACCGAGGGCATCCGCGGTGTGATCACGGTGGGTGGCTACTCGCTTCTCGATACGGTGGTCTCACCCAATGCCGGAGCTTTCTGGGTCGTGCTCAAACACTGGGATGAGCGGTCAACTCCCGAGACCCAGATCCAGGCTATCGTCGACGATCTCAACCGGCGTTTCTCGGCCATCCAGGGCGCCATGGTCTTCGCAACCCGGCCGCCACCCATTCAGGGCCTCGGCGCGACCGGTGGTTTTCAGATGGAGCTCCAGGATGTCGGCGGGACCGGCCTCGAGCTGCTGCAGCAGGTGGCCTACGATTTGGTCGAACAGGGTCGGGAGCACCCGGTGCTGACGAGTATGAACACGACCTTCCGAGCCGGTGTGCCGCAGCTCTTTGTGGAGGTCGACCGTGAAAAGGCCAAACGCCTCGACGTACCCCTCAGCGTGATCTTCGACACGCTCCAGGCCAACCTCGGTTCGGCCTATGTCAATGATTTCAACCTCTTTGGCCGGGTGTGGAAGGTGATGATCCAGGCCGACGAGCCCTACCGGATCAAACGCGCCGACATCACCAGACTCGAGGTCCGCTCCAACTCCGGCAAGATGGTGCCATTGGCGACCCTGGTCAACGTTCAAGACACCGTCGGGCCAACCGTCCAGGCACGCTACAACCTCTACTCCTCGGCCTCCATCACCGGTGACGCCGCAGCTGGCTACAGCTCGGGACAGTCGATCGCCGCCATGCAGGAGATCGCCCGCAACTCGATGCCACCCTCGATGAGCTTCGAGTGGACCGGCGTCACCTACCAACAGCTCGCCGCCGGTGGCGCTGCGGGGTTCATCTTCGCGTTGGCCATCGTCTTCGTCTACCTCTTCCTGGCCGCCCAGTACGAGAGCTGGACCCTGCCATTCGGCATCATCTTCTCGGTGCCCATTGCGATTCTGGGCGCGTCGGTTCTGACCCTGGCCCGCGGACTCGACAACAATGTCTACACCCAGATTGGCTTTGTTCTGCTGATCGGGCTGTCGGCCAAGAACGCGATCCTGATCGTCGAGTTTGCCAACCAACTCCGTCAAAGTGGAAAGACGCCCTTCGAGGCGGCTCGCGAAGCTGCACGGCTCCGATTCCGGCCGATTCTCATGACCGCCTTGAGCTTCATCCTGGGCGTCATGCCGCTGCTCTTCGCCTCCGGCGCCGGCGCCGCCAGCCGGGTCGCTCTGGGAACGGCGGTCTTCGGTGGGATGGCCTTTGCGACGGTCTTCGGAATCTTCGTCATCCCATGGCTCTACTTCGTGGTACAGAGCCTGAGTGAAAAATTCGGCGGCGCCAGGACGTCTGCGGAACCGGTACCGGCCGAAGCCGGGTCCGAGAGCTGAGGAGCGAGTGATGGAACATCAACGACTGCTCAGTATTGCCGCCGTCGCGTTCGCGCTCGTGTTGAACGGCTGCACGGTCGGCCCGGATTACGTCCAGCCTGAAACCGAGACGCCCGACGCCTGGCACACCGCGGCGGTTGAAGGCCTCGAGGATGGCGAGGCCACCCTCCAGACCTGGTGGATGGTCTTCGACGATGAAAAGCTCAGCGAGTTGGTATTGCGCTCGGCCGAGGGCAACCTCGATCTGCGTGCGGCGCTGTGGCGGGTCGAGGAAGCCCGTGCCCTCCGTGGTGTCTTTGCAAGCGCCAGGAAACCGCAGGTAGGCTTCAGCGCCGACGCAACCCGTTCCTTGCCGAGCGACAACGGAGCCCTTGGCGATTTCGCTCCGGAGGAAGGCTTCGAGGCGGACAATCTCTTCACCGCGGGTTTTGGCGCCTCATGGGAAATCGATGTCTTCGGTCGCATTCGCCGCCAGGTGGAGGCCGCAGACGCGGCGACCCAGGCCTCGGTCGAGGCCTACCGCGACGTGCTGGTGTCGCTCTATGCGGAAACGGCCCTTGCCTACCTCAATGTCCGGACCGCTCAGGAGCGTTTGCGGATCGCGCACGCCAATGTCGAGGCCCAGGAGAATACTCTCCAGCTCACCAAAGACCGCTTCGATTCGGGACTGGTGTCGGCGCTCGATGTGTCCCAGGCCGAAAGCAACCTCGCGAACACGTATTCGTTGATTCCAACGATCGAGCGCGACCTCAACGAGGGGCTGAACCGTCTCGCGGTCCTGCTCGGTGAGAACCCGGGTGCGTTGCACGCGGAGCTCGACCAGGAGGTCGCGATTCCGCACGAGCCGGAGACGGTGACAATGGGGCTGCCGACCGAGCTGCTGCGCCAGCGTCCCGATGTCCGCCGCGCCGAGCGACTGCTCGCCTCGCAGACCGCGCAGATCGGTGTTGCGACGGCTGACCTCTATCCGACATTTTCGCTCGCGGGTTTCCTGGGGTTGGAAGCGCTGAATTTCGGTGATCTCGCCTCCGGTGACAGCGTGACCTGGAACGCCGGTCTGCCGATCCGTTGGAACATCTTTTCGGGCGGCCGCATCCGTTCCCGGATTCGGGCCGAGGAGGCGCGCACCAACCAGCTCCTCGCCGGCTACGAGCAAACGGTCCTGAACGCACTCGAAGAGTCCGAAAACGCAATGGTCGCCTATGTCAAAGAGGTCCAGCGGCGCGAACGCCTGTCGCAGGCGGTCAACGCCACCCAACGCTCCCTAGATCTCGTCTTGACGCAATACACAGCAGGTTTGACCGACTTCCAAAACGTCCTCGACACCCAGCGAACCCTCCTCGTGCGCGAAGATGAGCTGGCAGTCGCAGAGGGCCTCGTGGTGGGGAATCTGGTGCGGCTCTACCGCGCCCTCGGTGGTGGCTGGGATCCCGATACGGCCCAACCGCCGATGGTGCCGGAATCGGAGGACCAACAGGCGTCGCGAGCGGAGTCGTAGCGTACTACCGGCTGAAAACATCACAAACCGCAGATAGCGCAGATAGACGCAGATATACAGAAGGCCCCTCGATCTGCGTTTATCTGTGTGATCTGCGGTTCCTCCGACTATCGCGTTTCAAGTCTTCGGTTACGCCTCCGACTCGGCTGTCGTGTGCGAGAAATCACAGGAGCCAGAACGAGCACACGATGAGGAGCATGAACGCGACAGGGAAGGCCCACCTCGAGACCCTGTTCACTGCAATCGCCCTCTCAGCGCGATCTCCCTCCGGTGTTGTGCTGGTCAGCGCGACCTGCATGAGGGCGACAAAGACGAGGATGGTGGCTCCGAGAAGAAAATAGTCGAGACGGGTCAGGTAGGAGACCGGCGGCAGCGATTGACCCAGCAGGAAGCGGTACGCAACCAGGGTCAACATCGAGGTCACAGAGACACTGAGCCTTGGGCCGACGTGTTGAGGCCCGAGCCAGAAGACCACCCAGGACATGAAAACGATGATCGCAACCGACACGAAAGCTTTGCCGATATAGAAGCCGAGGTGGCGCTTAGCCTCGAAGGCTCCTTCCAGACCCGCGATCTCACGCCCGCCCGGGATAACTGCGTACGGGGCGTTGCGCAACTCGAACGGACCCACTGACCAGTCCGGCACCGTCATCTCAGGCGATCGTCCCTCTCCGAAGCCCTCGGTGTTCGGCACAAACTCGATCTCTTCCGGGCCGTAACCCGGGACCACGAGCTGGAGCCCGAAGCGGTGGCGATCGAGCGGGAAGTCGCGGAGATCAAGGGCAGAGGAGAACTGGCCGTAGTAGCGCTGCCGATAGACCACCGTGCCGTCGGGAGAGACATCAACTTCTTCCGGAAAGTTTTTCCAGATGCGCCGCTGGTTGATGATCTGGACCCGTGGTTCCCAGACGCTCTTGAGAGGAAGGCGCCGCATTCCCTCGGCCGCCGACGCAAGGCGTTCGTCCCGCCACCGCAGCATCATGAAGACATCGGCGGTGAAGCTCTGGTCGGCGCCGTCGATCTTCGACACATCGAGCAGAAAAACGGTGCCGCTGATAGTCAGCGGTTGACCGTCCAGCCCCGGTCGTGTGCCTGACAGCTCTTCTGATCCTGTGAATGTCGCGGCCGTCATGATCAGCAGCGACAGGGAAAAAACAAAACGAAAAGTGCATGTCGTTTTCATTTGCGCTATTCTACAGTCTGCACCGACTGGGGAATCATCCCCGTCATCAAATTGTTCGAAAAACGAGGCGCCGGTGACCGCCGGCCCCGAGAATCCAAGGAGGAAAGAATGAAGCGCTCGTTTGTATTGTCCGCCATCGCTCTGCTCGCCCTGGTTGGGGGCGCGGCCGACGCCGTTGCCGCCGACAACGCACCGGTTCTCAGCCGCATTGTCGAAAGTGGCACCTTCAAGGTCGGCATGTCCGGCACCCAGCCGCCGTTCTCGGTGATCTCAAAGACGGGCACGCTGATCGGCTACGAGGTCGATCTCGCCAATATCCTGGCCGACGCCATGGGTGTCGAGGTGGAGTTCGTCCAGAAGCCCTTTGGTGAGTTGCTGCCGGCCCTCGAAAAGGGCGAGATCGACGCCATCATGTCGGGTATGACCATGACCCCCAAGCGCAACCTCAAGGCGGCCTTCGTCGGGCCTTACATCGTGTCGGGCAAGTCGATCCTCACCAAGTCATCGACCCTGGCTGCGCTCGAGGACGCCGAGCAGATTGATCGCTCCACCGTCACCATTGCCGCACTCAGGGGCTCAACGAGCGAAAAATTTGTCCAAAAAGTCCTCGAGAAGACGAAGTACGTGCCGGTGGATGACTACGACGCCGGTGTACAGATGGTGATCGACGGCAAGGCGGACGCCCTGGTCGCGGACTTCCCGATCTGCGCCCTGTCACAGATGCGCTTCCCCGATGCGGGTCTGGTCTCCCTGGCCGAGCCGATGACTATCGAACCGATCGGAATTGCATTGGCCCCGGGCGACTCGCTTTTGGTCAACATGGTCACCAACTATCTGAGCGCCCTCGATGGCATCGGCCTGCTCGACGCGCTCGAGAAGAAGTGGTTCGAGGATGGTAGCTGGCTGATTCAGCTCCCATAGCTATTCGCTGATCGCGAAAAACTGAATTACACAGTGGAAACGGCGGCGCCACGGCGCCGTCGTTTTTGTTGAGCTATGATTCCCGGACCACATTCTGGAGGCAAGGGATGAGTTCAGAGAGCGACAAGAGCGGATTCCGCGGCTGGTTCGAGTGGTTCGTGCACTCGGAGGTCACGGGCAGTATTCTCCTGCTGGCATGCACGGTGGTCGCCCTGGTGTGGGCCAACTCGCCGTGGGCAGATTCCTATGTCGAGCTCCTTCACACCTATGTCGGTGTCTCATGGGGCGACGCGGCCTTCAAGCTCTCGCTCCACCACTGGATCAACGACGGTCTGATGGTGGTCTTCTTCTTTGTCGTCGGTCTCGAGATCAAACGCGAGCTGGTAGTCGGCGAGCTGTCGTCGTTCAACAAGGCGGCTCTGCCGGTTGCGGCGGCGATCGGCGGCATGGTGGTGCCGGCGGTGCTCTTTTTTGTGCTGAACATGGGTGGCGAGGGCGCGCGCGGTTGGGGCATTCCGATGGCCACCGATATCGCCTTTGCCCTCGGGGTGTTGGCGATCTTCGGAACCAGGGTGCCGCTCGGTCTGAAGGTCTTTCTGACCGCTCTCGCGATTGCCGACGATCTCGGTGCGGTGGCGGTGATCGCCATTTTCTACACCGAAAAAATCGCCGTCCTGCCCCTCGTGGTCGCTGCGGTTCTGTTGGCCTTGTTGTTTGTCGCGGTCCAAACGCGCATGCGGCGGGGAATTCTCTACCTGCTGATCATCGGCGTCTGGGTGGCGGTTTTCTCGTCGGGCGTCCATGCCACCGTAGCCGGGATTCTGATCGCATTGGTGATTCCAATCCGGCCCAGGGTCGATCCGTGTCGGTTCATCGATGAGACCGAGGAGCGCCTCGACCGCATCAAAAAAATGGAGCTTTCCAAACATTCGCTGATCAGCGATCGCGAGCAGCTCGATATCGTCGAGAGCATCCACTCCAGGGCGGAGGACGCGCTGCCGGTGGGGCTTGTCCTCGAGCGCTACCTGCATCCGGTCCAGGTGTGGCTGATCCTGCCGCTGTTTGCCCTTGCCAATGCTGGTGTTGCGATCGGTGGCGACCTTATGGCGGTGCTCGCGAACCCGCTCGCCCTCGGCGTCATCGTCGGCCTCGTGGTCGGCAAACCGGTTGGCATCGGCCTCCTGAGTTGGCTCGCAGTGAAGAGCGGCCGTGGCGCTCTTCCGGAAGGGGTGACCTGGGCACAGGTCGTCGGCGCCGGTTGTTTGGCGGGAATCGGCTTCACCATGTCGCTCTTCATTTCCGATTTGGCGTTCGCCGACGAGACCCTGATTGCGACCGCCAAGATCGGCATCCTCGCCGCGTCGTTGATGTCGGGAATTCTGGGCTACATCATTCTCTCGAGATCGTTGCCGAAGGAGTAGTCCCACCCACCCACCCAATTCTGCCCGCAGATGACGCAGATAACGCAGATAAAGACCAAGACCTTTGAGATGTCATCTTCGTCAATCTGCGTGATCTGCGGGGAAATATTGAATGAACCAAAAGGTAGATCGTTCACGAGTCCGATGGACTTACCAGCATCGAGCATCCAGTATCGAGCATCAGGACAGGCGGGAGCGGCGCGTCGCATAGAATACACACGATCGCAACAGACATATACCAGGTCAGCGGTATGTAGATCGTAGGAATTGGAATGCGAAGATGAAATGGAAAATGCAGTCGGCCGTCCGGCAGGCGGTAACGATTGCCGCTCTGGCGGTGATCCTCACCATGCCGGTCGTTGTGGCTCACGCCCAGGAGGCGCAGGAACCGGCCGCGACCCCCGCGCCGACCCCGACGCCTCAGCCGACCCCGATCCCAGCGGCCGAGATCCCGGATCGGGCGGCGGCGGTCGGATCGCAGCTTCGTGCTGCTATTGCCAGTACCGACATCAGCGAGGACGTCGACAAGATTGCCCAGGATTTCGAGACTGAGCGGGGACATATCGCCGAGCTCACTGTGGAAACCCATCGCCGGTTGGAGGCCGAGGGGCCGGCCTCGATCATTGAAGAGACGCAAAACTCGTGGTTGCGCTCGGCGGGACGCCTTGACAACTGGTTGAGCACATTGAAGGGCCATTCCACCACGATCGCCGAGAAAAGGGGGAAACTCGAGCAGGAACGTCAACTGTGGGAGCTGACGAGAGCGTCGGCAGACGAGGTCGAATTCCCAGAGGCGCTTCGCCAGCAGGTCGAAGACACCCTCGCAGCGATCGAAACGACAGAAACGACGGTGCGGGCCAACCGAGATAATGTGCTCACCTTGCAGTCCGCCGTGGGGAGAGAAAAGGCCGTTGTGGACGAAATTTTGGCCGTCCAGAAGGACGAGATCGCTCTGCGGAAGCGCAGCATCGTCGGTCTCGACAGCCCACCGTTATGGAAGACCTTTGCGGCGCCCGGGCTCGACGGCGGACCCTCTGAGCAGCTGGTGGCAATGTGGACAAAGAGCTCGGAATCGATTCGGACACATGTAGCCGAACAGCTCGACCGAATTGTCGGACAGGTCGTGTTTCTCGGGCTGCTCGCCGTCGCCCTGTTCTTCGTGCGCCGGCGTGCCGCCCTGTGGGCGCAGCAGGATCGATCGCTGCAGCCAACCGTCGATCTGCTCGAACGCCCCTTGGCCGCAGCCTTCATCGTCACCATGCTGCTCACCGACCTCTTCCACCCGCGCGCGCCGACCGCGTGGCTCGACCTCATGAGTCTTATCATCCTGCTTGCCATTCTGCGGCTGCTGCCGGGGATGCTGCCGAAATCGATGCGGTCGGGAGCCTATTTCCTGACGCTCGTCTATTTTCTGGAACAGATCGTCGATTTGGCGCCAGATGGCAACCTCGTCAACCGGATGGCTCTTTTTGCGCTGTCGTTGACCGGTGCGACGGCGTGTCATTGGCTCTTCGGCAAGGTTCGGGATGGCGATGTCGCGATCTCTGAAGGCAGGAACCGCACGATTGTCTTTGGTGCCCGTATTGCGTTTTTGTCCTTCGTTGCGGGGACCATTGCCAACCTCGTTGGAGCCGTCGGATTCGCGATGCTGGTCGTCGAGGGGACGCTGACAAGCATCTACGCGGCGATTCTGTTCTGGGTCGCAACGATGCTTTTGCGGGCGGTTGTCCGGGTCCTGCTGCTCACCAGGACCGCTCGACACCTCGCGATTGTCAGACTCCACGCCGACACCGTCCGTCGCAGCCTCTTCCGGTTCATCCGGGTCGTGGCCGTGATCGGGTGGGTGGTCATGACCCTGGAGGGCTTCGGCGCCTTCGATGCAACGGTCGATTGGATCAATAAGGCCGTCGAATCGAAGGTCTCGATCGGAGAATTCTCGGTTTCTCCGGGCGATATCCTGATTTTCGTCATCGTGGTCTGGCTGACCTTCAAGATTTCTCAGCTCCTGCGCTTTGTCCTCGAAGCGGACGTCATGCCGCATCTGGATCTACCGCGCGGCGTGCCCGGCGCCATCACCAGGTTGTCCCACTACATCATCGTGGTTGTGGGTGTGATGATCGCCGCTGTAGCCGCGGGTCTCGACTTCTCGCGGATCAACCTCATCGTCGGAGCGCTCGGTGTCGGCATCGGTTTCGGCCTCCAAACCGTGGTCAACAACTTCGTGTCGGGTCTGATCCTGCTCTTCGAACGGCCGATCCGGGTTGGCGACAAGGTACAGCTGGCGCAACTCTTCGGTACGGTCAAGAACATCGGCATGCGGGCGAGCGTGGTTCGCACCTTCCAGGGCGCCGAGGTCATCGTGCCCAACGCGAACCTGATCTCGGCCGAGGTCGTGAACTGGACCCTGAGTGATGACCGGCGGCGGATGGAGCTTGCGGTCGGTGTCGCCTACGGGACCGACCCGCAGGTGGTGATCGATATTCTCGTGGCGGTGGCGAACGACCATCCGGAAGTGCTGGGAGACCCCGCGCCGGCGGCGCTCTTCCTTGGCTTCGGGGCCAGCTCCCTCGATTTCCAGCTCCGGGCGTGGACGCGTACGGATTACGTTCGGGTATCGAGCGATCTGCTGGTTGGGGTGAACGCTGCCCTCGCCGAAGCGGGTATCGAGATTCCCTTCCCCCAACGCGATCTCCACCTCCGCTCGGTGGATGCGGATGCGGCGAAAACGTTGTCAGGGCCGGTTGCCGGGGGTGGAAAGAACACTCGAGACTAGCTTTTGACTGTAATTGTGCGATAATGTCTCGACTTTTCCGCGCTCGGCGCGGGCCTACCCGCACCGCGAGCCCTGGGGGACTGATATGGAGATCACAAAACGCAAGATCGGTGACGTCGCGATTCTCGACCTCAACGGCAAACTCACGATCGGCAAGGGCGACGTGGTTCTTCGCGAGACGCTGGTTGAAGAGTTTGAAAACGGCGGCAAGCAGGTGCTGATCAACCTCGAAGGCGTTGGCACGATTGACTCTTCGGGTCTGGGTGAGCTGATCCGCAGCAAGGTCACCGCGACCTCCAGCGATGCCGAGGTCAAGCTGCTGCACGTCAACATCAAGGCGCGCAAGCTGCTGACGATGGCGCAGCTGATGGGCGTCTTCGAGATGTTCGACGACGAGGCGCTCGCGGTTTCATCGTTCTCAGAGTAGACGCGATCCCGAGTTCGTCTGAAGCGAGATCGAGAGCGGGGTGATGCCCCGCTTTTTTTCTGAATGAAAATCTCGATTCGTGGGTTGATTATCAGAGGAGACCGCACCATGATCCGTTCACCCTTCCGATATGCAATGATCCTGACCCTCCTGTTGGCTGCAGCGATGCCAGGCTTTGGACAAGAAGAACCGGAAGAGGAAAAGGCGTGGCCACGGGTGATGGAAGGCAAAACTTTCACCGTCACCATGTACGAACCGCAGCTGGACAGTTGGAAGGATGACGATTTCGAGGCCCGCGCGGCGGTGTCGGTGCAGGAGGGTGATACCGCCCCGGTCTTCGGCGCGGTATGGATCGCTGGCCGCATCGATGTCGACCGCGACGCGCGAATGGTGGATTTCTTCGACATCAAGATCCCGACGGTCGCCTTCCCGGAGGCCTCGGAGGAACACCAGCAGCAACTGGCCGCCTTTCTCGAGCGGGAGATCCCGAAGTGGGACCTCGAGGTGGAGCTCGATCGGGTGATTCCGCTGCTCGACAATGCAGAGGTCGCGCTGAGCGAAGCCGCCGAGCTCAACAACGCCCCACCGAAGATCATCATCAAGTACACGCCGGCGGTGTTGATCCTCATAGATGGCGAGCCAAAGTTGGAAGAGATCGAGAACTCGACCCTCGAACGGGTGGTCAACACTCCGTATGTGATCCTCAAGTACAAGAGCACCTACTATCTCGCGTCGGACACGATGTGGTTCGAAGCCTGGTCCATCACGGGCCCGTGGACGGAGGCGCGCAGCCTGCCGAAGGATGTTCAGCAGGTCGACGATGAGCTCAAAAAACAGCAGCGGGAGCAGGGTTCGCCGGCGCCCGAGGATCATGGCGACGACGACCGCGTACCCGAGATGGTGGTCTCGATTGAACCCGCGGAGCTGATCTTCATCGACGGCAAACCGGAGTTCACGCCGCTGGGAGAGAACGACATCATGGTGGTGTCGAACACCGACTCCGACGTCGTCTTTGAGATCGCGAGCCAGAGCTACTACGTGCTGCTCTCGGGCCGCTGGTATCGCACCAAGGACCTCAACAACGGCCCGTGGACCTGGGTCGCCAACGACGGACTGCCATCAGAGTTTGCCGAGATCCCGGCCGAGTCCGACGTGGGCTATCTGCGCGCCTCGGTCGCTGGCACGGAGGAGGCGCGAGAAGCGCTTCTCGAGCAATCGGTGCCGCAGACCGCCGCCGTCAAGACCACGGCCGGAGCATCCTTCACCATCGAGTACGATGGCGCGCCGGAGTTCAAGCCGATCGACGGCACCGGCATGACCTACGCGGTCAACACCTCGGCGGCGGTGATCTGGTCCGGCGGCCGCTACTACGCCTGCGATCAGGGCATTTGGTACGACGCCGCGTCGGCCACCGGACCATGGACGGTGAGCAAGCACGTGCCGGACGAGATCTACACCATTCCGGCGTCGAATCCCCACTACAACGTCACCTACGTCAAGGTCTACGACGCGACGCCGGAGGTGGTGTACGTGGGCTACACGCCCGGCTACACGTCGAGCTATGTTTCGCACGGCTGTGTGGTCTACGGCACCGGTTGGTGGTACCGGCCCTACTGGGGACCCCGCTACTACTACCCCTACCACTCGACCTGGGGCTTCCACGTTCGCTGGAACCCCTGGTACGGTTGGAGCTTTGGGCTCAGCTACTCAACCGGGCGATTCACCTTCTCGATCGGCTTTGGAGGATGGGGGCGATACGGGTACGGGGGTTGGTGGGGCCCGGGCCGCTACCGGCCCTACCCGAGATACGGATATGGTGCAGGCTACAGGGCGGGCTACCGCCACGGCTATCGCCACGGTGCGGCAGCCGGCAGTCGTCCGCGCCCGACGCCGCATGGCGGGGCCCGGCCGAGCAACAACATTTACTCTCGACCCGGCAATACAGATCGAGTGGCGCGGACCCAGGATCGGGCCGGGGCCGGGACCCGGCAGCAACCGACGGTAGCGCGCGACCGGGCCAACAACGTCTACACCGACAAGAGCGGTAATGTGTACCGCCGCAACGACAATGGCAGCTGGGACCGGCGTGACAGCGGTGGTTGGTCGAAGGCCGACGTGCCCAGCGCCGGGACCAGGCCCTCGACCGGCACCCAGCCCTCGACCCGACCCTCGACTGGTACGCAGCCCTCAACACGACCGTCGACGGGGACACAACCCTCAACCCGACCCTCGACCGGGTCGCGTCCGTCAACCCAGCCTTCAACCGGATCCAGACCGTCGACTGGAGGTCGCCCGTCGACCGGGCAAACCCCCTCGACGAGCTCGCTCAACCGCGACTACTCCGCGCGTCAGCGCGGCAACACTCGGTCCTACCAAAATCGGTCGATGTCGAGTCGGCCCTCCGGCGGGTCCCGCGGCGGGGGCGCGCGGAGGAGATAGAGGTCGAGAGTTTAAGAAATCAAAAGGTCCCGTCGCTGACGGGACCTTTTTTGTTTTGATTATTGATGTGTTACCGCAGGTCGAGCGATACCCCTTCGCCCTCACGAACCCTGATCTGACCCTGCCGTGGTCCCACTTCGGTGTTTACCGAGACAATGTAGTCGTCGGCCTGCAGCGGTCCGATACGGACGCCGCCGCTCATCTGCTGCGGCGGGCTGGCCATGAAGAGCAGGCCCGAGAGATCGACGCCGTCAGAGGTCATGACGCGGATCGATGGCCCCCGCGTCGATGCGGCAACCACCACGCCAGCCTTCGCCTTTGCCCTGAACCCGCTCGCATTGTTGTCGAGGTAGATGTCGACGTAGCCGCCCTGGCCGAGGTCGAGCTGGGCCTGGAGCTGTTCTCCGTTGTCTACCATCAGATTCGGACCGCAGCCGGTGGCGCCGCCATAGGCGATGCCGCACGGGCGGTAGGACCCGGCGGGGATGCCGGAGAAGGTCGCGTGCCCGCCGCCGTCGGTGAAACCGGTCGAGGTCTCGGGGCCGACCAGATAGACCGGCGCGCCACCGGCCGAACCCGCGACGGTGTTGACGGCGAGCATGATGCTGGCGCCGTCGTGCGGGAGCAGCTCGAGCACGATCGGTCCTTCCGAACTGCCGTCGCGGATATCGAGCTCCGACGGGTTTGACGGCGCAAAATCGGTATGGCTGGCCCTCAGGACCAGGTGGCCTGGCTCGAGGCCGCGAACCAGGAAACGTCCTTCCGCATCGGTGAAGGCGGTCACGTCCTGGACACCGTCACCGATGCTGGCGAGGACCGACGCCCCGGCGACCGGGTTGCGGTCGCCGTCGATGACGTAGCCCTCGACCGCCGCATCGGAGTACTGGATCGCGCACTCATAGGTTTCCACCTGTGGGATGTCGAGGACCTTGGTGATCGGCGCCGCACCGGAGCCTGGTGGAGTGTAGGAAGCGTAGTAGCGACCAACCGTCAGCCCCGCCCCGAAGAACCGGCCGTCGGGACCGACGGCGAATTTCAGTGGCTGCTGGTCGATGCCGAAGATCTGGCGATCATCGGTGACCCGCTGCATCATCACCACCACTCCGGGCGCCTGTGCCCCTTCAGTGGTCAGAACCAGGGTGCCGCCCGGGGCGCGATCGTCGCCGAGCCAGATCTCGCCCGCAATCCGGATGCCGCCGAGCATGAGGTCGGCAACCACGGTCTGCCGCGCATCGCCCTCGACCGTGTCGGAGGCCTTTTCCTGACCATGGGTCGCCGTCACCTTCCACCGGCCGACAGGAATGCGTTCGGCCCGGAAGTAGCCGTCGTGGTCGGTACGGACCTTTGTTTCGGCGAAGTATGCGTAAGTTGCCGCTTCAGTGACCTCCACGACAGCGCCGGTGATGGGGCGATCCAGGCGGTCATAGACCTGACCCACGATCGTCATGCCGGCATCCATCTCGACATCGCCGACGTCATAGCCGACCTCGTCGGGCTCGACGCCGTCGAGGCGCCAGGTCGCGAAACCGGAAGCGTTGACGATGGCCCGGCAGGTCCCGGCGTCGAGTCCCTCGAGGAGGAACATTCCATCGGTGTCAGTGAGCGTGCTCGGCACGTCGCCAAGCAGCTCTGGCGCGCGGAAGACCGCCGGCGACCCGGGCTCACACTTAACGCGTGCGCCGGGGACGGGCTGCAGGGTCTCCGCATCGAGGACCCGCCCGGAAATGGCGAGGCCGCGATCGGGGACCACCGCAGCAAGGGCCACCTCTTCACCCAGAGCCACGTCGACCCTTTCAGAAACCATCGTTGCCGAACCGGGAAGGCGTACCGACAGCGAGTAGGTGCCGGTCTCGAGGCCCGAGGCACGGGCGATGCTCAGCTCAGCATCCCATGTGCCTTTGCCGCTTTTCCCCTCTCGGCCGCTCGGCGTGTACGCCTGCCAGCGCACGATGACCTCGTCCGGGGAGAAATGGCGAGACGACAAGATCTGCTGCTCGATGATGGCGCCGCCGGGAACGGTGATGACCACCCTCTCCCGATCGGTGGAGAAGCTACCCTCCCAGACGCCAAAACCGGAGCCGAAGATCTTAACCGGAATGGTCGTGCGGCGCATCAGTCCCTGAACGCGCAGCTGGCCGTTGCCATCGGTCTGGTAGACGCGATCGTTGAAGTAGAGGATAGCCTTGGCTGCCCGCTCGCCGATCTCATTCTCGACCACCAGCAGGATGTCCCGGCCGGGGATGAGCTCGAGAGTGACCGGTTCGGCCTCAAATCCTTCGCTGAGCTCCAATGAGGCCTCCGCACACGCGCGACCCTCGGCGCAGGCGCGGACCCGTACCGTGCCCGGGAGAAGACCACCGAGCGCGAACTGTCCTTCCGGAGTGCTGGTGCCGCGCTGGCTGTAGCGGAAGCTGTCGAGTTCGGCGATCTCGCCGAGGACATCGATCTTCGCTCCGGCCACCTTTTCGCCCTCTTCGTCGAGCACGACACCGGAAACTCCGAGACCCTCGGCGAGGGTCAGCGAAATGGGCTCCGAGAAATCACGGAAGCTGGTTACCGCCGGGGCCATCCCCTGGGCGATAACCACACCGACATAAGAGGCGTCGAGATCGAGGTCGTGAATATCGAGAACCCCGTCCTCGGTGATCTCGTGCTTGGAAGCAACATTCGTGAAAAGGGTGAGGACATCGATCTGGTCCTCGCGAGCCAACCACATCCGAGCCTCGATCGCAGGTTCGAGCTCGATGGTGATCGCCGCCTGGGGCTGTAACAACACCGTGTGGCGGCGGCCGTCTGCCACCACCCGGTCTGCTGTCGGAGCGTAGCCCGGGGCCGAGAAGATGACTCTCTCGTCACCACGACACCTCAGGTCGAGGAGGCCTCCGGTCTTCCAGCTTGCGTTGGCCAGCTCGTCGGGAGCTCCCGCCACCTGCCAGGACAACGAACCTTCTTCGATCGGTTCGCCACTGACCGCATCCTGAACCAGATAACCGGCCATCGCGAGGCCCGGCAGCTGGAGGTTGTTTTCGGCGTTTGGAGCCACTGCAACCGGTGCGCCGAGACCGACACGAACCCAGGTCGTACCGTCTCCTGCTGGAACCGTATGAACATCGGAGACCACCGTGCCATCGGGTGCGATCACCTCGGTGCCGAATGCAGCAAAGCCCACCGCCATCGCCAGCCCTGCGAAGATGACGATCGTGGAACGTTTCATGATTTCTCCAAAACCCCGGTTACTCTGCACTCTCGACCGTTGGCACCTCGACCTGCCAGACGGTCGTCACGGCTGACGGCTCCCAGGTCTGCTGTCCCACCAGAACCAGGCGTCCGGCCCCGGCGTCGGCAATGATCAGCCTGCCGGCGCGGACACCATCGATGGGAAGACCTACCGCCACGGGCTCGCCATTTGTCTTATAGATATCGAGCTCGTGGCGTTGCAGCAAAGGACCGTCGGGAAGTCCGACAACAAATGCCAGGAGATCATTTCCGAGCGGGACCGGGCGCTTGACCAGCGGTTGTGCGAGCTGCCACTGCGAGTATCGTTGGCGACCTGAGTCGTCGTGGACCTCGGGTGAGGCGCCCCAGTTCGGTGCTCGGAAGCGGGGGTTGGTACCGCGCCACGCCCTGGTGAGGCGGTCGTTCTTGTCGAAGACGAAGACCGCATAGCTGCGTGGGTCCACAAAGGCCCAGCCGCCATCCGGCAACGCCGCCAACCCTCCCGTCGTGATTCCCTGGAAGTGAATTCGTTTGACTGTCTCCGGCACGGGCATGGACGCCGGGTACTCCTGAAGCGGCACGATCTCTCCGTCGTCGTACTGGATGAAGAGATAGGGCGTGCCACCGCCCGAGACGTCCGGACTGGCGATGCCGTAAATCACCATGCGGTCCGGGAACACCAGCGGTTGGCCGCTGGCGGTGCTTTTCATGCCCGGATATTCGTGGAGGAACCGAAAACTGGAGTCGTAGTAGACCCAGAAGTATCGGTCACCGAAGACCACGCACCGGCCCGATCCGCAACCCAGATGCTGAGGTCCGGAGACCTCGCCTTGCTGGGTGCCCATGGGCAGGACCGATCGAAGATCCTTGCCCGTCCGAAGATCAACTTCGCGAAGCCCTTTGGTGTAGTCGGGGAGGAGCAGGCGATCGCCGCGAACCACCGCGTCGACGATCATATACGCGGGGCTCTCGAGGCTTACCGGCCGAGCAATACAGGAAGGCTCGACTTTGTCAGCCGGCGCCGCCAGCAGGCCGGCGCAGAGGAGCGCTACGCCGGCACCTACCACAACAACCCTTAGGGCGTGCCGCATAGACTCACCTGATTGGCTCCGTCAGATTAACGCTGACGGATACGCTCAGGGAGTATCCGGGTAAACCCAGATGACGTAGCAGTCAAACGGCAGCGGAGCGCAGCCGTTGGGATGGTTTGGTGTGTACACCATCCATCCCACTTTTTGAACCGCGGCCTCAGAGAGGCTAGGAGCGATCAGCGCCGGCACGATTGCACCGACTATCATGATCGCGATGATCAAGACGCCGAGTTTCCTTTTCGACATGATCCGCCCTCCATCATGCTAGTTGGGGTTAACGTATCGACGCATTTTTCGATTGTCAAGGGCTCTTCTCGATATTTCCCTACAAATCTGAAGAAGCGATTTCGAGGCCTCCGCTGCGCAGGTGGAATTCGATTGCGCCATCGGGTTCATAAGACCACTAATTGTCCGATACCGTCCGCTGGAGGAGATAATTGGCGCGCTGAAACTTGGTCGCGCGAATGTGATCCAGGACACATTTGTGGGAATCTCAATCCCGAACTGAGTCCGAATCTCCACACAAGCTGCTGAGATCTGTGGGCTCTTCATGTTAGGGTTCCCCGAAAAGGGGGATCGATGAAACGTCGCACCGCTCTACTGGTCGCCTGTGTATTTCTGCTGGCTGCCACTCCCGCCGATGCCTTTGACCTCAACCTGGCCGTCGGCGCTGATTTCGGCGGGGACTTCGATCTCGGAGGCGTCAGTCTGAGCTCGAACACCGGCTACAACCTGGGCCTCGAGATCGCGTTCGAGGTTCCCTTTATCGAACTCGGCGCGGGGCTCGAGTACGGATTCTCGCGCGGTGCCAGCATCACCGACCTCGATGCCAGTTACTACCAGATCTACGCGATCGGCCGGTTCTTCTTCGGTCCGGTCTACATCGCGGGCCGTTTTGGTTACGCGAACATGTCGGTGTCGACCATCCTCGAAGGCGATTTTGGCGGTGGCAGCACCTGGGGTCTCGGCGGCGGTGTCGAGCTCTTTGGGAAATTGAAGGCCGAGCTTCTTTTCAACAACATCAACGGCGACCTCAAATACACCAGCTGGACGATTCGCCTCCTCTGCACATTTTAGGCTTGAGGCCTGTGGCTTGAGGCTTGAGACCTGTGGCTTGACATCCTAAGGATGTGAATTGAACCTTCGTAGCCCCAAGCCCCAAGCCCCAAGCCTCTAAAACGGAAAGCCGAAGTTCAGACGAATCCCTTTGGCGTTCGGGCCCCAGCGGTAGCCGAGTCCGATCCGCGGCAACGGAATGAACCACAGCTTGACCTTTGGGGTGGTGCCGAAGGTGAAGCCGAACTCGTTGGTGTATTGAATCTTGAGTGCGTCCAGCTCGTCTCGTTCGATGATGGCATCGATGTACTGGCGTCGGATGTAGTAGCCGCTGATGTCGCTCTGGTTGCCGCCGATCGTGAACGGCAGCGGATGGCGGGCGTCGAAACCGAGCCGGATCTCTCCATAGTCGTCGGCGAATGCGAGATCCGAGGTGAATGTCGAGAGGTATTGAAACTTCGTGCCGAAGCTGAGAAACCACGTTTTCACCGGCCAGGTAACGATGGTTCGCATGCCGACCGACCACACGCCGAAGCCGAGGTCATTTTCGAAGTCGTGTCCGTAGCCGATCTCTGCAAATGGTTTGAGGATCCAACCCTTGCCCACCGGCACCAGGAACTCGACCCCTGGGGTGGCGGCGAGAGACTGGAATCTGAGATCGAGATCGACCACTTCATCGAGGTTGAAGTCGTAGATACCGGCGTACAGGACGAGCCTAACGCGCAAGCCCCAGTCGTCCCGGTCGTGCGTGAAAACCTTGAAGCTGGCGGGGATGCGGAGGTCGTAAACCTCGGTCTCGGGTACGGCCGAATCGCCGCCCCAGATGCCGAAGGCAAAGGGGTGATAGGTCGGGTTCTCGCCGTCCTGACCGATGACTGGCAAAGCGGACAACAGGGCCGCTGTGAACGCCAGCAGGATTCGCGAGGGAGCCATGCCCGCAGTATATACACTCAAAAAACGACCCGGCGCGAAGCCGGGTCGTCTGGGTTTTCAGTTGTTGCGTGCTCTCAGCGCATCGTCGGCTTGAAATCGACGCGACGGTTCTTGGCACGGCCCTCGGCGGTGTTGTTTGGCGCCAGAGGCTCGTTGGGACCGTGGCCCTCGGTGGTCAGTCTGCCGGCCGCGACCCCGTTGGTCACGAGGTACTGCTTGACCGCGTCGGCACGCTTCTCCGAGAGCTGCATATTCCAGGCCAGCGGGCCGGTGCTGTCGGTGTTGCCCTGGATCTCGACTGTGTATTGCTGGTTCTTTTTGAGGAAGTTGGCCACCCGGAGCAGTACCTCCGCCGCCTCGGGCTTGATGGTGGCGCGGTTGACGTCGAAGAGTACTCGACCTCTCACGAACCACTCGTCGCCCGCCACCTCGATGCCTGTGATCGGGCAGCCGGTGTCATTGACCGGGACTCCCATCGGCGTGCCGGGGCATTTGTCGAGATAGTCTGGGACACCGTCTCCGTCGGAATCAACCGGGCAGCCCTTGGCGTCGACCTTGGCGCCGCTGGGTGTGCCCGGGCATTTGTCGAGGTAGTCGGGTACGCCGTCACCGTCGGTATCAACCGGGCAACCCTTGGCGTCAACCTCGACTCCCCCGGGTGTGCCGGGGCACTTGTCGAGGTAGTCGGGTACGCCGTCGCCGTCGGAGTCAATCGGGCAACCCACCGCATCAACCTCGACGCCCTTGGGGGTGTCTGGACACTTGTCGAGGTGATCCGGGACGCCGTCGCCGTCGGCATCGGGCCACAGGAAGACGTCAGCGACGAACTGCGCTATCGCCTGGGAAGACGTCAGCGTGTTCGCGGGCTTGAGGTATCCGGAACCACCCGCGGAAACCACGTTTTCGAGGAGCATTTGTCCCTTTTTGCTGTCGCCGATCTGGACCACATAAATTTCGAGGTTGTCGCCAAAGGCAGAAGCCAGACCCTCGGCGACGGCCACTTCCTTCTTGCCCATGTCGAGACCGTCGCTGACGATGATGATTGCCGTTCTCGCATCCCTATTGAAGAGATCTGCGCCGGCGGCATCGAGCGCCAGGTTGAGGGGGCTGGTGCCATTCGCGCAGCTGAAGCGCGCGACACCATCGCTGAAGGACGAGCTCAGGTACTCACCGAGTTCGATGATCGAGACGGTCTTGCCCTGGCTCTTACAAAGACCGCGCCCAAAGGTCCGCAGCCCCCCGTCATACTCGAGATCGGGGGTGGTCTGGTTGAGGCTGATCAGGAAGTCCTCGGAGATCCCGAGCTTCCGTTGACTGTGCCAACGATCGGTCATCGAAAGCGAGCCGTCTGCAATCACGACGAATTGATCGACCTTCCGGACATATTTGTCGGTGTCGATCGCGCCCGGCTCGAAGCTCAACGTCGGTTGTGACGATGCACAGGCCTGGGTAAGCATCACCATTGCGAAGATCAGCACGATGTACGAGGCGGCTCTTTTCATCATTCCTCCTCTTTATTGCGGTGCCGGCCGAAAGCCCGGACCCTCGATCGTCCATTCGACCCGGAGGATCCGTCCCGGTCGGTCGCAGTGGGCTCGCGTGCATGCAGTCTGCCACAACCACTGTGCTGTCGCAATGTCGTCACCTCGTCCCGCATTGCGTCCCAGCAGTCTTCTGCCTCTGTATGATTGCGCCCATGAGCCATCAAATGTACCGACCAATGCCCCTGAATTTCGAGCGCCTGCCGGAAGATGAAATGGTCGCCCGAGGTCACGGTTTTCATGAGCTCTTGGCCCGGCGCCGCTCCGTGCGCGAGTTCGCACCCGATCCGGTGCCTCGTGAGCTCATCGAGACCGCGATTGCGGTTGCGAACACCGCGCCGTCGGGGGCCAACCGCCAACCCTGGCATTTCGCTGCGGTCTCCGACCCGACCGTCAAGGCGGAGATCCGCCGTGGCGCAGAGGCGGAGGAAAAGGAGTTCTACGAGGGCGGACGGGCGACCGATGAGTGGCTGGAAGCGCTCGCGCCGCTCGGAACCGGTTGGCGAAAGCCGTTCCTCGAGATCGCGCCATGGCTGGTGGTGGTCTTCAAGCAAATCCACGCGGTCGGCGCCGACGGGTCCAAACTCACCAACTATTACGTCAATGAAAGCGTCGGCATCGCCTGCGGTCTGTTCATCGCCGCTATCCAGGAAATCGGCCTTGCCACTCTCACCCACACCCCGCAGCCGATGCGGTTCCTGACCGGGATTCTCGACCGGCCCGCCAATGAGCGTCCTTTCATTCTGTTTCCAGTCGGCTATCCACACCCCGACTGTGAGGTACCGGAGATCTCGAAGAAGGAACCAAAGGACGTCAGTTCCTGGTTCTAGCCATCGATTCGTGGCGCGTAGGTCAACGCCACCGGCCCCTCGTCTGTCTCACAGCTCAAGACCAGCCGACCGGTCAGAAAGGTGTAGCCCGTGGCGCCGGCGAGGGCTGAGAGGTAACGCCGTTCGAGATCCATCACCGGCTCCGGGCAGGCCATCCGGGTGGCGCCCATGCCGTTGAACGCGAGCTCACCCGGATTCGGTGCCATGATCCCGGCGAAGTAGCTGTTGCAGCCACTGCTCCCCGAGACCCTGTCATCCTGGAAAACCATGCTGATCTCGACGTCTTCGGGCAACGGCTGCTCGCGACCGAGCTCGATCAGGACCCACTCGTGGCCCCCAAGATCAGCCAGCGACAAGGCCCCGGTCGTCTCGTCAGCGATTTGTGACAGACCGTCTTCGCTTAAGGTCCAGGTGACCAGCGCCTTCTCGGTTGGGCAGCATGCGGCATCCTCCGGCCCTGCGCGGACGATATCGAGAGTGACCTCGCCATCGTCGATTGCGCCCGACCGAATCTGGACCCGGTCACCGATCAGGGTGGTGCCCAGATTGGTGATGCCGTCATCTCCCTGCGCCATGGCGGCGAGGAAAAGCCTGTTCCCGGATCCGCCCGAACTCTCCCATAGCAACGCCACGGCCTCGTTCACTCCGTCTCCGTCGAGGTCGCCGGTGAGAATGAAATGGTCGACCAGACCGACGATGGGACGCGATGCCCCACCTTCGACAAACGGCTTTCCCTCCCACCGCCCTTCGGCGAGGGTCACGGGTTCGTTCATGATGCCGGAGTATGTGGCGTGGGCGAGCTCGACAACGCTTGGCGCAGCCGACGAATGGAGGGTCTCCGAGTCGGTGCCACCACAGCCGCAGGCCGAGGCCGTGATCAGCAACAGAGTGACGGCTTGGATTCTATTCACCATCTGTTCACTCTTCGTTATCGGCTGTGGCTGTCTCGACCGCCTCGTATGCGGCACGCTCACTGTCCTCGATTTCGCGTTCGATCAGTGAGAGCTGCTGTCGCAGGAATTCAGTGTCCTCCTCGCTGAAGCTGAAGATGTTGCCACCCTCGAAATAGCGAAGGGCGAATTGGACACTCGCGCGCGCTCTGTAGAAGTCACCGATCCCGATGTGTTCCTCGATGTCTTCAAAAATCGACTGGCGGACGATCTCTCTCGCCCTCTGTTCAGGCGACAAGATCGTGAATCCGGTGATGGCAAGGGCGAGGGCCATACGGTCCGTCTCGGCCATTTCGAACCGTGCCTGGAGGTCCGCCAGCCGGTTCTCGATCACGAGGCGCTCGGGCCCGGGCTCGAGGTCAGCACTTTGGCCCGTCAGCTCCGTGATCTCGGCCTCGATTGTCGCGAGCTCCTCTTCGACGGTATCGATGAAGCCGTAGCCATTGGCAACCCGGGCGTTTTCCACCGACGCCTGGAAGGCGGTAGCGAGGGTGGCGACCACCAACACCGCCGCCAGCGTTGCCAAAGTCGCTGCAAGGCGAGGCTTCCGCCGCGACCAGTTGGCCAGCTTTTCCAGCTTTGTAGGCGCGATTGCCGAAACCGGGAAGAACTCGCGGTAGCGGCGGAGGTCCTCGGCGAGCTCGACCGCTGAGCGGTAACGGCGGAAGGGGTCCTTGTCGAGGGCCTTCATGGTGATCGCCGACATCACCCGGCTGACCCGCGGGTTCCGCTTTTGAGGGGGGTCCGGGTCGTGGTACATCACGCCTTTCATCGACTCAACCGCGGTCTCGCCCCTGAAAGGATTCACCCCGGTGAGGATCTCGTAGAGCATTACACCGAGAGAAAAAACATCGGTCTGGCGGTCCGACTCCGCGGCGTGGCCCGAAGCCTGCTCGGGCGACATATAGGCCGGGGTGCCCATCACCGCACCGAGGCGGGTTCGTTGGGAGTCCGATTGTTTGCCGTCGTCGTCCTCAACCAGTTGCTTTGCCAGCCCCCAATCCATCACGTACACCACGCCGAGATCGTCGACCATGATGTTTTCCGGTTTGAGATCGCGGTGGATCACGCCCTGGTTGTGGGCGGCGGCCACCGCCTGGCAGACGCGGATGAAAATTTCAGTGAAGTGGGCCCGGTTGCTACGATCCAGGAGGTCGTCGGGGATGCGTTCGGACATCAGGTCGCCAAGGGTCTTTCCACGCACCTTCTTCATGGCGTAAAAGCAATCGCCGTCAGGCAGGAGCCCGGCTTCGAAAACAGGGGTTGTTCCAGGGTGGTCAAGGCTGGCGAGGATTTCGGCCTCGGCAAAGAAGCGTTGACGGATATCACTCTGGGCGGCGTACTCCGGGCGCAGTCTTTTGACCGCTACGGGGCGCTGCAGCTGAACATCGCTCGCCTTTTGGACGATCGCCATCCCCCCCTCGCCGAGGGTCTCGCCAATCAGATAGCGATCGCCGGAACTGGAATCGGTCCGCTCGTGGGGCTCGACATAGTCGGTCGACCCCCGGTCACCCGAGGTGTCCAGGTCGAGAAACTCCGTCGCTTCGGTTGCTTCACCCTCGGGCTTCGCGTTCTTCTCTTGATCGTCGTCGCGTGTCATCAGCGGTCTCCTGTTCCTCCACCCGGGTTGTGTGCG
>Ga0316193_10000511_pt1 | contig 24222 bp, 19 predicted proteins | sample MerIslsedime2_MG_FD_207735 | JGI IMG/M metagenome (GOLD analysis project Ga0316193, IMG submission 207735) | Coastal sediment microbial communities from Maine, United States - Merrow Island sediment 2 | ecosystem: Environmental > Aquatic > Marine > Coastal > Sediment | place: USA: Maine... | reverse complement strand
CGCATACTTCACACGAGAGTAAAAACCTTCAAACCAGGTCGTCCATGTTTTGCCACCGTCATTCGACTGCTCAAAAAACTGTCGTACGCGGCCGTCGTCCAGAAGCGTCCAAAGACCTCTGAAATCTTGGGTCGTGCCGCTGGAGACATCGTGAATCTTTCCTACCAGCGACATACCTTCGTCCGTTATGCCACCGCGGTAATTAATCTGGGTTCCACCTGCCGCATTCCAGATCTGTACCCATTCGCCAGTCGCTTTATCGAGGTAATTGATGCTCATGCCGGTTCCGCCTGCCACGCTGGTCCAGTTTTCCAGGATCAGGCAGCCTTTTTCCGCCGACGTGATTGAATTGTGACCGATCAGTTTGCCGTTGGCGACATGCACTTCCCAGTCGCCCAACCAGAAATCGAATTCACGAAACTCCGGTCGTTCTTCGCAGGGGTACTTCACTGCGGGCTTGTCTGCAGCAACCGTGTCCTGGGCGAACGCGACCGGCGCGCTAACACCGAGCATTGTGGCGCAAACGACGGCAATCAGTATTTGAAAAAGTTTCATGTGCCTAAAACTCGCTTATCGATGCAGGGATGGTAACTCAGACCGTGCTCATCCTGCATAGTTCGTGGCGGCTAATTTGACCGCGCCAAGGTCAGAACCACGTCAATAGACATCGATTGCATAATGCGTTACATTTGCGTTCGTTTATAACGCATTGTGCTACATGCCTAAAATAAAGACAGCCACCCTGAATTTGCGCATCGACCCTCGCGTAAAGGAAGGCATTCGAATTGCCGCCGACAAGGATCATCGCAGCATCGCCAATATGGTTGAGATGTTGATCCGACGTCATTGCGCCAGTTCCGGCATCGGTATTCCCGAGCAAGATGAACTTTTTCCCGAGAAAAACCAATGAATGAAAAAATCATGAAAGCCATGGTCTCCACCGGCGTGGTTAAGAAAATAGATATCGTCGCGCACGGTGGGCATTTTCACATTGAGGCCAATACACCCAATGGATCCGTTACCGCGGAAACGCAAAAAGGAAAGGTCAAGACCTGGGTAACGCTGGATGCAGCGGCAAAATGGGTGCGCTCACTCGGAATCGGGTCCGCACGTATTAAGATCGCAAACTGGCAACCGGGACAGCGTGAGATCGAGTTTTGAGCAAATACGTTAGTGCAGGAGCGGCCGAAACCGCTCCTGCAACGTTGCCTGTCAGTACGCAGGCCCGTCTTCATACGCCAGTCCGGCTGCAGCACCCTGTTCTTTGACTGCTTCATAGAGCTTTTGGTCAAGTGAGTCTTTTTTACCACCGGCTTCTTTAACTTTCTTGCTAAGGAATTCGTCGCGATCTTCTGCGAGCGTTTGAATCTGCCTGTTTAGGTCCGCGCGTTTCTCGGCCAGTCGTGCCAGGTAAATTTTCTGCTCAGCAGGTGCCATCGGTTTAAGTACTTCAGGTAGCGCTTCCGCTTCGATTTCGTCGATTTCCATCGTGCCGCTCGCGACCGCGTCCACCAGCTCATTACTGCCAAGCGCATTTGCCCGGCCGGCTACCGCTGAATTGAACACGCCACGGCGCGCACGAGATTCGATCGACGAACTGGCATGCAGCTTGTCAGTCGCCGCAACTTTTTGTGCCATTTTCTCCTTCTCTTCCCGATTTCCGTAATACAGGCGCGTGTCATCCAGCTTGGCCGACAATTCAGCTATCTCGGCGTCGTAGGGCGATGTATACGCTACCGCACTCCCCGCTTGTTCGACCTGGAAGAAACTGCCTTGTCCAAGGCTTGCGATTTGCGTCCACGGATCATTCGTCGATGGCATGTCGCCGCATTGAATTGTGTTAAAGACGATCCCTTTGTTTCGGGCATTAGCGATTATCTGCGGGTACCTGATCTCGTTGTAGTCCATGTGCGGCGGCGCATCGCCAACCAGGAAGATAGCCTGGTAGGCTTGCTCTCCTTTGCTCCACGACATCGCGTGGACAGCGTCATAGAGCGCTTTGTTAACGCTTTCCGGAGAGTCACCACCGCCATCCGCCTGGAAATCCATCAATGCGGCATATACCGAATCAAGGTCGTCAGAGAGATCGATAACTTTTGTCACGTACGCATCGCTTCGGTCCCGGTATGCGACCAGGCCAATTCGAATCTCCGGAGTCGGTTGTGCAGACGACATGGTCGTTGCGATAGACCATATTTTTTCCTTTGCGGTTTGAATGAGGCCACTCATGCTGCCGGTCGTATCGAGAACGAACACCACGTCGACCTTGGGACGTTGTGTGACGATCTGGTGCTCAATTGGCGGGTTCACATCAACGTTCTTTGCCATGAGCGATGGGTAATACGCAATCGCTCCGAGTGTTACTGCAAACAGGGCAGTGCCCAGTATTTTGCTATTCATGATTTTTTCCTCGTCTTATAGTGGTTGAAATGCTTATTGCGTAAACAATGTGCGTAGCGCCGCGTCAGCCTGTCGCCTTGCCCGTTCGAAATTGTCGTTGTCCGGCGATTTGCTGCGCTGCGAATCGGTTTTGTGCTTCACCGCCGGCGGAATAGTCACAAACAGGGCCTGCACCAGGAAAAAGCACCACGTCGCAAGGAATACGCTGCCCGAACGGGTGATCGCCCAGACGGATGCAGAAATGCTAAGCGCGCCGAGTCCGAGGTCCATCAACGCCGGTAAGACACCGGAGTAAAAATAGAGGGAGCGCACCAGCCAGACCGCAGCCACGTGGATCAACAGGTACAACGGCAACGGCGGGGCGATCCACCAGCTAACAGCAGCCAGTGCGCTCCAAAGGGAAATTGTCGTGACACGCCCTACTCGCTCTTCGCTGCGGCTGAAGAGAAACAGCAGGTAGGCGAGACCCAGGCCGGGTATGACCAGCCGGATAACGCTGCCAAGGCCGACGAACGGTGTCAGGGTCGCAACAACCGCGCTTGCGAAGAATCCAAGTACGGCCGCTACGATCACGCCGTGAATGAAAGAAGGACGCTTCATGACGTACTCCTCAGGCTTTTCTCGCGCAGATAAGCCACTTCGACTTCGTCGTCGCCAATCGACATCTCTCTCGATGTCCAGGCGATATCATTGAAATCTGCGACGCCGGAATGAGACGGCGTTCGCTGGGCGATCAATTCGGCTTTTTGCCGCAGTCCTTCCAACGCCGTCTGATTCTCGCCCAGAAGCGCCCGTTGCTCCGCCAAGTATTTCTTGTCGGCCGAGTGCTTGGAATTGAAACGTTTCAGAACGCGTTCGGTCTCGAGTTTCTTGCGAATGAGTGACTTCGCAAGATCGTCTTTGCCGGAATCGAAGCAAAGATCGAGCTGATCGTTCATCTCGGCGACGGATGCTTCCAGTTCCGTTTTTCGTACCAGGAGTACTTCCTGGTCGCTCGCACAAAGGATGATGCGTTGCTCCGTGGACGCGAGCTCATCTTCCATGTCGCGGATAGCTTGTTTCAGTAAGAGTTCAGGCTCTTCTATGTGGTCCAGGACTGCGTGAAAGTCCGCCTTGAAGAGCCGCGATACGCGATTGATCATTGCCATGGTATTTCCTCTTTTCGTTGTCGATGGAGGCATGTTAGGAAATCAAGGCACGACGAATAAGACATGAACTGGTAAAACGTTCGGACAAACATTTACAAAAACTTTACATCGGATCACGCATCCAGCCGGCGCAAGCTGATAGCCTGAGTACCTGATGAACAGACAAATTCGCATACTGGTTGTGGAGGACGAAGAGGCGATCCGCGAAGGCCTTATCGATGTGCTCGTCTTTCACGGCTACGAGGTCGACAGCGCCGCCACTGGTCCCGATGGGCTGGAAAAAGCGCAGACGGGCAAATTCGACCTGGTATTGCTCGACATCATGCTGCCCGGCATGGATGGCTACGAAATCTGCGATCGCATTCGGACCGATGATCGCGACCAGGCCATTATCATGCTGACCGCCAAAACATCCGACGAAGAAATCATCGAAGGCCTTAAACTCGGCGCTGATGACTATGTGTCGAAACCCTTTTCGATTCAGCAACTGGTGCTCCGAATTGAGGCGGTTTTGCGACGCTCCCGAACGGGAATCGAGCATGCGCGAACCCTCCAGCTGGGTGACGTCGAAGTCGACACCGAGAATTTTTCGGGCCTGAAGAACGGCGAGGCTCTCACATTCACCCGGCGAGAAATTGAGGTACTTAGCTACCTGGCCCAGAATCAGGATCGCCCGATTTCTCGCGATGAATTGCTAGTAAAAGTATGGGGTTATGCCAAGAACCTCGACATAGAGACACGCACTGTCGACATCCATATTGCAAAGTTACGGCGAAAAATCGAAGCGAATCCAAAGGAACCGGCGAACCTCATCACCGTACGTGGCGCCGGATATCGTTTGATAACGGGTGCCTGAAAAATGCTACCAAAGACGCTCATCAAAGGCTTCGACAAGAGCCGCCTGAGGAACCTGCTACTGCTGTTCTTCCTGGCACTGGCGATACCAACTGCAGTGCTCATTGGCCAGGCCTACAGCCAACTCAAGTGGGAGGCGTTTCACCAGTATCGTGGCCTCGCTGAAGAACTAACAACGCGCATAGACGAACGCCTGATCGACATGGTCAACGCTGCCGATGCGCGCTCGTTTACCGATTACACCTTCCTGGTTGTCGCCGGCGACCCCAGTGCCAATCTTGTACAGCGTTCCGCGTTGTCCAATTATCCGGTGCAGGATGATTTGCCCGGTACGCTGGGCTATTTCCAGGTCGACTCGGACGGAGCATTCAGCACCCCAATCCTGCCTGCCGATGACAGTAATCCTCTGGAACTGGGCATAGGCGACGAAGATTTCGCAGACCGTTCGCGACTTGCAGAGCGCCTGCAGGTCATCCTTGTTGATAATCGCCTGGTGAAGTCAAAAGCGCGCAAATTGCAATCACTACCTGATGCAAATCTTGTTGTGCCGGCCGCAGCAGCGCCCTCCCCCGGCACTGTGCTCGAGGAAGAGAAGGAAGCCGTTGACAGCATTTCGATTCAGACCAGCGCGCGACTGACCGTAGATCCGGAGCCAGCACCAGACGACTACAGCCAACAAGTATTTGATCAATTGAATATGCCACGCAAAGACGCGCCAGCCGAGCTCGGCAGAGCAAATTCGGGCAATGCCGGCATGCTCGAAATGGATGAAGTAGCCAAAGAACCAAGTACTGAGGAAAAGCGCCAGAATGCCGGTGGGAAAGTCGCCGACCTCAAGCTCGATTCTTCCTTGCAAAAGAAAAGCGAAGACGCCGAAGTGAGCTCACCCGCTTCGTCTTCGATTTTTGGGCGTCGCACTGTTGCTCGTGAGCGTGCCAAGCGACTTGAGCAAAGTACGTCTATCGAAACAGTCGGAAGCTCTGCCGTCGAAGGCGCTTTCGCTGACGAAGATGTATCGCGCGATATTCGTATTAGTACCTTTGAAAGTGAGATTGACCCGTTGGAGTTCAGTTTGCTGGACAGTGGGCATATCGTCCTGTTCCGAAAGGTATGGCGCGATGGCGAACGATTTATCCAGGGGCTTGTAGTCGACCGGGACATATTTATTAATGACGTTGTGACGACGGCGTTCCGGGACACCGTACTCGGTGGAATGTCCGAACTAATCCTTGCCTATCAGGACGACGTGATCCTGAAAATCTCTGCTGACGATCGCTCGAAATATCCAAGTGGCAACGAGGCTCTGGACGGCACGCTGCTCTATCGTAGCCGCCTCTCGACGCCGTTAGACAGCCTCGAAATCATCTACAGCATCACACGCCTGCCCCCCGGCCCGGGCGCAGGAGTGCTCGGCTGGGTAACGCTTGTTTTGATAATTATTTTCACCGGCGGCTTCCTCACACTCTATCGCCTGGGCGTCAGCCAGATCAACCTGGCAAGGCAACAGCAGGATTTTGTTTCTTCGGTCAGTCACGAATTGAAGACGCCACTGACGTCCATCCGCATGTACGGCGAAATGCTAAAAGAGGGCTGGGCCGATGAGAGCAAGAAACAAGGATATTACGAATTCATCCATGATGAATCGGAACGTCTGACCCGACTTATTTCAAACGTGTTACAGCTGGCAAGAATCACCCGGAACGAACCGCAGTTCGATATACATTCGACCAACGTCGGCGAACTGATGAGCCAGATTGAGTCGAAAATATCGAGCCAGGTCGAACGCGCCGGATTCGAGCTTGCGTTCAATCGAGAGGAACAAGCCGACAGCGCATCCATCGACGTCGACAGTGATTGCTTTGCACAGATCGTTATTAACCTTGTCGACAACGCGATCAAATTTTCAAAAGACGCGGATAACAAGCGGATCGAGATCGCGAGCAAACGTTCTGCCGACAATGCGATCGCTTTCACGGTGCGGGATTTCGGCCCCGGCATACCTAAAGATCAGATGAAAAAGATCTTCACGCTGTTCTACCGATCAGAAAGCGAGCTTACGCGAGAGACTGTCGGAACCGGAATCGGCCTCGCCATCGTGCATCAGCTGGTGGTCGCAATGAATGGCAAAGTTGATGTCGTAAACAAAGATCCTGGCGTGGAATTTCAATTGCTGTTTCCGGGGCTCCAGGCACAAGAATAGTCTCAATCCTGCAGCAAGCCAGCCATTTTTGCGGCAATGCTGTACACATCTCCCGGCCATCTCGCAGACACATAGTTCCGATCCTGCACGACAAATCCTCTCTCAAGGTGATCCATGCTGTCTCGCAGGACAGGAGTCGGGCCGGTCTTGAAGTTGCTCCCGTCTGATAACACCGACCTTACTTCGTCTTCCACTGTCAATCCGGGGTACGTGAGGTAATAGTCGCCCAGCCACAATCGCGTCATCTGGAAAGCGGTGATTTCCTGCGACTTCAGCAATGCGGTCGTCTTGTAGTCTCGAATGACCGAATCACCCGTTTCGGGATTCTTGCTGCGAGCCGCCAGAACGACGCCATGGCAAATCGCACCTACCGGTTTTTTGGCAGCAAAGAATTCCGCAACGAGCGACTGCAGCGTATCTGATTCAAGATATTCCTTAATGCCCTTATCGTGACCGCCCGGCAAGAAAAGCGCGTCAAAATCAGCTGCGCATGCTTCACCATATTTAAGCGGGCGACAAAACGCGTCATTACCAATTAGTTGTGAATGCGCGTCGACGGCATCGCGTCTGGCGCGCAAAACGGGTTTCCATATTCCGAGGCGACTGCCGTCGAGCATTGAAGTGTCGGCGGTCGCCTTGTCACCGCCGGGAGTTGCGAATGCGACCTCTATACCTTTGCTGGTGAAGATCTTCCAGGGAATCGCTACTTCGGTTGGATCGAAACCGTATGTCGGAACGGGAATTATTAGTTTAGCCATTGTCAGGCGGTTACGGAATTAACGCTGTGTTTATCAGCCACCCATCAGTTCGTATGGGCCGCCCTTCTCGAGGGCCGCCTGGTACGCTGGGCGCGCTTTCATTCGTTCAAGAAATCCATTGAGATTCGGGTAGTCGTTTTTCAGATTTGTGCGAACTGCCGCCGCCTCGAGCGCAAAACTCATTTGGATATCGGCGGCCGTTAGCTCATCCCCACAAAACCAGTTCGATCGACTCAGTATCGAATTCATATATTCGAGGTTTCGTATTACGTTCGGACCAAGATAGCCATTCCTGACCTTTTCCACGATGCCCTTTGCGACCGGTTTGACGAAAAAAGGCATCTTGGCACTTTCTATCCGACTCATAATCAACGATACGATCATGAGCGGCATGAATGTGCCTTCGGCGTAGTGTATCCAATAGGTGTAGTCCAGTCGCTCGGGGGTACCCTTTGGTGGCCGAAGTCGCCCATCGTCGTACTTATTCACCAAATATTCGATGATAGCCCCCGATTCGGCCACGCTTAGTTCGCCGTCCGAAATAACGGGGGCTTTCCCGAGTGGATGAATCTTCAGCATATCCAGCGGCGCCAGGCTGGTCTTCTTGTCTCGCTCGTAGCGCTTGATCTCATACTCCACTCCCAACTCCTCCAGTAACCACAGGATTCGTTGGGAGCGAGAGTTTTCGAGATGGTGAAGCGTGATCATAGTCGTGATCAGGCCTTCGGGCGGATGTTGCTGTTCATTCGAAACAGGTTCATCGGGTCATGTTGCGCCTTGATTCCTGACAAACGATCATATGCAGGTCCGTAATTGCCGACCGTCGAACTATCTGTGCCTGCAGACAGATTCTCATAATAGCCGCCGGTAAACGGTTCAAGGTGGCTCCACCACTCCTTGAGGCTTGCAATGGCGCCCTCGTCTTCGCCCTCATCACCCCATGCGGCCAGACCTACCAGCATCGTCTCGATGTTTCTGTGTGGGAACGCGGTTGCCATCTCATCGACTTGTTTCACTGCCCCGCCAGCCGTATGCGTCGCGAAAACGAGCCGCGGATCTTTCGGGAATGTTTCGTGCAATGTCGTCAGGAACTCCGGCGTAATCGATTTCACCATGCCGCTCCTGGCGTAGTTACGATGGCCATGACCGAATGCAACATCGTTTGCCGTCTGCAAAGCCATGTAATCGTTCATCGCCAGACCGTCCATCATCGGTTTTCCGACTTTCCTGAGTGCCGCAAACTCTTTCTCGCCCTGCACCGGATCGCCGCAATACAACGAATCCATCATGAATACCTGTTGACCGTCCGGCAAAGAGAGCATGAACGGGCCGACATAGAGTTCGTCCGAAATGGTTTCAACCCAATCACCGTAGAAGTCCAAAACTTCAGCTGCCTGGTCCAGCGGCCAGATGATACCGCCACCGAGCACATTGCGATCAAACGAGTGAAGTCGATACTCAAATTTTGTCGCGACACCAAAATTACCGCCGCCACCCCGAATGGCCCAGAACAGATCAGGATTTTCCTCTTCACTGACGGTTCTGATTTCGCCATCTGCGGTGACCAATTCCGCCGATACCAGGTTGTCGATCGTCAGGCCGAGCATCCGGTTCAGTCTGCCGAAACCACCACCGAGCGTATAACCGCCAACGCCCGTATGCGATACAACGCCTGCAGTCGTAACCAGCCCATGCTCAAGCGTGGCTGCATCCAGCGCACCGAGCAAAGCGCCACCAGCAGCAGTGGCTCGCTTGTTCCCTGCATCGACCTCGACGCCGTCAAGCATCGAAAGATCAATCATCAAGCCGCCATCACAAACTGATTTGCCCGGAAAACTGTGACCGCCACCGCGAACCGAAACAAGCAGCTCACGCTCACGGGCAAACGTAACCGCGTTACTGACATCGGTACTGTTCAGGCAGCGCGCGATCAGCGCAGGCCTTCGATCATGCATGGCATTCCAGATTGTTCGAGCGACGTCATAATCCGGATTCCCCGAAAGAATCAATGGGCCCGTCATGCTCTCGCCCAGTTCCCTGATCGCCGCTTTTTCGAGTTCTATTTCTGCACCGTCAAGCGACACAGCGGCAATTCCGGCTTCGACCTTGGTCGCCGAGCGTTCACATGCTGATAGAAGTGGAAATGAAGCGGCCACACCCGCCGCTACAGTTGTTCGACAAAACTGACGTCTGTCCATGATTTACTCCCCCCTGAAGTATTTTTGACTTATTGGCGGGAGTAAGAGTAAAGCATTGGGAGGAACTTGCCTATGCTAACTTCCTGTATTCGGAAGCATAATAGAGAACCGGGATCACAATCAGCGTCAACAGCGTCGATACCAGTATGCCGAAGATCAGCGACACGGCAAGCCCACTGAAGATCGGATCGTCCAGGATGAAAAATGCACCCATCATTGCGGCGAGGCCGGTGAGGACGATCGGTTTGGCACGCACCGAGCCGGCACGTATCACTGCTTCCTGAAACGCCACACCCCGTTTGACTTCGTGGCCAATGAAATCCACCAGCAGGATCGAGTTCCTGACAATTATTCCGGCTAACGCGATCATCCCGATCATCGAGGTCGCTGTAAATTGCGCGCCGACCAGCGCATGGCCGGGCAACACGCCGATAACGGTCAGAGGGATCGGCGCCATGATAATAAGCGGCACCACGTAGGAACGAAACTGTCCGACTACCAGTAAGTAGATCAATATCAATCCGACGGTATAGGCGATCCCCATGTCCCTGAATGTCTCGTAGGTAATCTGCCACTCGCCGTCCCACTTGATGCTGTATCGGTACGGATCGTCGGGTTGAGAAATAAATCGTTGCTCCAGTGACGGATCCATTTGCTCGCTCTCGCCAATTTCATCGACCAGGTCAAACATGCCGTAGAGAGGGCTGTCCAGCGGACCTGCCATGTCTCCGGTTACAAAGACAACCGGCAGCAAGTCCTTATGGTAGATCGCACGATCCCACTTGCCCTTCCTGATTTGCGCGATTTCAGCCAGCGGTACCAGGTTGCCGTTGGCGCTCGTGACCCGCAGCGTCTGCAATTTATCGAGATTGGCTTTGTCGGCAGTCGCCAGTTCCAGCCGAACCGGCGTCGCGTACTTCTGGTAGTTGTTGTGAATATACGTGACATCTTCGCCCTGCAATGCAGTTTGCACCGCCCTTGTCACGCTCGCCTGAGAAACGCCGAGCAATGCAGCCTTATTGCGATCAACCTCTACGATAATTCGTTCCGCATCGGCCTCAACACTGTTGTCTACATCAACGATGTCTTCCGTATTTTCGAATATGCCACGCAGCTTTCCAGCCAATGCCTGCTGGCCAGCGTAGTCCGGACCGTAGATCTCCGCGACCAGGGGCGCCTGTACCGGTGGTCCTGGCGGTACTTCAACCACCTGGACGACCCCGCCGTAATGCCTCGCCAGCTCGCTCAATCGTTCACGAACACCACGGGCAATATCGTGGCTTTTGCGATCCCGGTGAGATTTTGGCGCCAGGTTTACCTGGATATCACCAAGGTTCGCACCTTCACGCAGGTAGTACTGACGCACCAGGCCATTAAAGTTGATCGGTGCGGCCAAGCCAGAATACACCTGGTAGTCGGTGACTTCCGGCACCGTAGCGAGGTAGTCGCCCATTTCCTGCAGCACCCTGTCGGTCTGTTCAATCGACGTACCCTCCGGCATATCCAGAACGACCTGGAATTCCGACTTGTTATCAAACGGTAACATTTTGAGTACAACCAACTGCACTAGCACGAGACTTATGGCGATCACGATTGCTGCCATGATTCCACCCATCAGCCATCGTCTCGCGCGCTTACCCTCGGCCCCTCGCAAGAACGGGCCAAGCGCCTTTCGGAAAAACGCATCAAGACGCGTATCGCCACCGCTTTCGTCTTGCACATGTTGTCCGGTCTTGAGCAGCTTTTGGCTAGCCCAGGGTGTAAAAACCAACGCAACCGCCAGAGACAACAACATGCCAATACTGGCGTTAATCGGAATAGGACTCATATACGGGCCCATCAGGCCGGTAACAAATGCCATCGGCAACAGCGCAGCAATCACCGTAAATGTTGCGAGAATGGTGGGACCACCTACTTCGTCGACAGCCGGTGGGATCGCCTCAAGCAGGGACTTGTCATCCAACGCCATATGTCGATGAATATTCTCAACGACAACGATCGCATCATCCACAAGAATGCCGATCGAAAAGATTAGGGCAAACAGGGAGACCCGATTGATGGTGAATCCCCATGCCCACGAGGCGAACAGAGTCAACGTCAGCGTAATGATGACAGCCGAGCCAACCACAACCGCCTCACGCCATCCGAGAGAGACAATAACCAGCAGAATTACAGACGCGGTCGCGAAAATGAGTTTCTGAATCAGCTTCCCGGCTTTGTCGTCCGCCGTCTTGCCGTAGTTACGCGTAATGCTGTATTCAACACCGTCGGGAATCATAATTCCCTGTAACTGATGCAATCGTTCAACGACCTGGTCGGCTATTTCTGAGGCGTTCGTTCCTGGTTTTTTGGCAACTGCCAGCGTTACCGCCGGAGATTTGATACCGGACTCCAAGCCAATTTCAGCAGCTGCTGCACCGGTACCAAACCACGCCATTTGCTCCGGCTGATCCGGACCGCTGGTAACTTCCGCGACATCGCCGAGGTAAATCGGCCGCCCGTTAACGACACCGACCACGAGTTCAGCGACATCGTCCGCGTCCGACAAAAATGTACCAGCCGTTACCGGTATCACGGTATTGTCGCCGACGATCTCACCTGCGTGCGCCACCTCATTGCTGGCCAGTAACGCCTGTCTCAAACTGGTCAGCGACAGGCCGGTTGCGGCCAGGCGCTGTGGATCGATAATCACATGCACAACTTTGTCGGGGCCGCCTACGGTATAAACATCTCGAGTCCCAGGCACGCGCTTTATTTCCGCCTCTATCGAGTGCGCGATGCGTTGCAACTCATGAGCACCCTTGGCCTCGTCACGCGTCCAAAGCGTTACGGTGACCATCGGTACGTCGTCTATTCCCTTCGGCTTGACCAGCGGCTGCAATACGCCACTGCCAGGGGGAAGCCAGTCCTGGTTGGACATGATCGCGTTGTACAACCGAACTATGGCTTCTGTCCGGTCTTCACCAACCTTGAATTGAACTGTCAGTATCGCCATGCCCGGCCGGGAGACAGAATACGTGTGTTTTATTCCATCGATCTCCGCCACAACCTGTTCCATCGGTATGGCAACCTGGCTCTCGACTTCGACAGCACTTGCGCCTGGAAACGGCACAAAGACATTGGCAAACGTTACATTGATCTGCGGCTCTTCTTCGCGGGGGGTCACAAGAACAGCAAAGAAGCCCATCAACAGGCCGGTTATCGCAAGCAAGGGCGTTAGCTTGTTATCCTGGAATCGTTTTGCGATTGCCCCCGAGAAGCCGAGCGGCATCGTGTCACTCATTGTAGTCCGCCACCGTCGACCGCTCTTTCAGGTAAATTCCCGCTGCTACCGGATCGGTTGCAACCTGTTCGCCCTCGCTAAGGCCTGCAAGAATCTCGACGTTGTCATCGTAACGACGGCCGAGGCGCACCTGGCGTAGTGCAACCTGATCGTCTTCAAGAATATAAACAGCCGTTAATTCACTCCGACGAACAATGGCAGATGCCGGTACGTGCAAGCGCCGCGACTCGCCAACGACGAATCCAACTTTGACGAACATGCCGGGAAACAGCGTCGCGCTGCCGTCTGGAAGATTGACTCGAACAGTGAATGTGTTTGTTACCGGATCGGCCACCGGGTAAAACGTAATGTTATCTGCGGCGATTCTTTTGCCACCCGTGTACACGAATGCCTGGCCGATATCGCGAATAGGGTCAAACATGCTTTGCGGAACATCGACATTGACCCTGAGTGACTGCAATGACAGACCGGTCATGACCGGTTGCCCTGGACTGACCAACTCGCCAATTTCTACGTGTCGTTCGGCGACGATGCCAGCGTATGGCGCGCGCACGACCGTGTAGTCGAGTTGTTCCTTTGCCGTTGCCACACCCGACTGGGCTGCGTTGATCCTTGCGGCGGCGGCAGCTCGATTTGCCTCTGCCTGATCATAATTCGCTTTGGAAACCGTGTTGTTCTCGTACATCTTGCTGATGCGTTCGAAATCCTTCCCTGCTTCGTCCAGTCGTGCCTGTGCTTCTTCCAGCGCTGCTGTGGCTCTTCGAAGCGCGGCGCGCTGCTCGGTATCGGTAAAGCGGACGACGATCGCGCCTTCGGGAACAAAATCGTTCACGTCGTAGGCGATTTCCGCCACTCTGCCCGACGTCTGCGCGGAGACTGTGCCTTGATTAACGGCCTCCACCGTGCCGTCCCAGATACGCTCGCGCGGGGCCGTTTCGTATGTGGCAGTCTTAACCGAAAACGGTGCTTCCGCTATTGCCTGGGCGCTCCAGGCCAGAATGATCGCGAGAGCAACAGGGTATGGTCGAATATTCATAGAAATCATCACTTTTTCGTTTCATTTCCGCTACCCCCGCTGTAGATCGCCTGTATTGGTCCAATAACGCCTAATTCAAGGGTCCTTGTCGGTTTTGCCAGTCAAGCCTTGGGCTCTACGTGAACCGAAATATCGGCAACATCAAACTCAGCTTCCAGCAAAGCTTCGACTTCGTCGGCAATCGCATGAGATTGGATCGTTGGCATCGAAGGTGGCACGGTCACGATGACATCCACTGCCCGTTGAGAACCAATCCAGCGAGATCGCACCCTTGGTACATCGATTATTCCGGATATCGTACTAATAGCCGCCGTTAGCTCCTCCGGCTCAATCGCCATTTCATCGACGAGCGCCGGCACGACGTTTCGGAATAAGCCAAAGGCCAGGTAAAGGATGACCGCCGAAACGCCAAGCGCACACGCTGTATCAAGCCACGGATACCCACGAGCGGACAACTGCCAGCCAATAATCACTACGATGGTCGTCAGGACATCTGAGAAGGTATGGCTTGCATCAGCAAGCAGGATGCTCGAATTGAGGCGCTTGGCCCAGACGCGCTGCCAACTCGCAACGATGATATTGACAATCAACACGATGATCATCAGATAAAGCCCCCACGTTGACACTTCAGGATGTGACGAATCACGCGTGACGGCGCGGATCGCCAGTTCTATTGCAACCGTCGCCAGCAACGTGGCAAGAACGAACACCGCAAGCATCTCGAACTTGTGATGGCCATACGGGTGCTCCCGATCAGCAGGCTCGTGCGACGCGTGAATCACGATCCAGGCGATAATATTGTTAGCGACATCCGTCAGTGAATGCACCGCGTCGGCGAGAACAGCCATCGATCCCGTCGTAATACCGACGACCAGCTTAAGCCCCAGCACCACGATATTGGCCGCGCCTTCGAGAAGAATTACGCGTAGTACCAGCTTGTTTCTTTTCTCGTCGGCCTTCAAGGCATTGTCACCGGGCTTTTTCGCATGTGGGAATTCTGACCGAAAAATTCGGGTCTGTCCCCATATTTGCACAGGAATTGGTATGATCTGCCGCGAATACGGGGGAAGAACAACCATGGCCCACACGGAATGTCCGGGTAACCACTATCCAAGCCGAAAGGACGCAAGATTTTGAGCCTGTTTGGCGAACTCAAGCGAAGAAACGTATTTCGAGTCGGAATCGCTTACGGTATCGCGACCTGGGTCTTGCTGCAGATCACCGATGTCATATCCCCTATCCTAGGATTGCCCGATTGGGCCCAGAAACTTTTTTTCGTCATTCTTGCTATCGGCTTTGTACCCGCCCTCATTTTTGCGTGGGCGTTCGAGTTAACGCCTGAAGGCCTCAAGAAAGAAAAAGACGTCGATCGGACTGAGTCAATAACCAATGTCACTGGGCGAAAGCTCGACCGTTCGATCATTGCGATATTGATTCTGGCGGTGTCGTTGCTGCTTTTTGATCGCTACCTCGGTGGACCGGAACCCGAAGAGCAACTGGCGGTTGAAAAATCCATTGCCGTCCTGCCGTTCGTTAATATGAGCTCAGATAAGGAACAGGAGTTTTTCTCCGACGGCATTACCGAGGAAATCCTGAATTCTCTCGCCGCCGTAAAAGAGCTTAAAGTGGCAGGACGAACATCTTCATTTGCATTCAAAGGCAAAAACGACGATCTCCGGCACATTGGAGACACGCTGGGTGTAGAACATATTCTCGAAGGTTCCGTTAGAAAATCGGGCACCAAAATACGAGTCACCGCCCAGCTCATCCAGGTCGAAGACGGTTTTCATCTGTGGTCGGACACCTATGATCGCGAACTCACAGACATCTTCGCGATTCAGGACGAGATCGCGAACGAGATTCTTAAGCAACTGAAGGCTCACCTTCTTGACGAAGAGGTTCAGACACGTATTGCACAGCGCACCAACCCGGAGGTATATGACCTTTATTTGCTGGCAAAGCAACGCGTGTACGATCGAAAACGTCCGGCATTAGAGTCCGCTGTCGAGTTACTCGACAAAGCTATAGTATTGGATCCTGACTACGCGCCTGCGTACGCACAACGGGGTATCGCGACCCTGCTTTTATCCGAATACAACTACGGGACTATCCCGAGCGAAGAATCCCAGACGCAGAGCAAACGATTTCTCGACCTCGCGCTGGAACGGGATTCCGAACTGGCGGAAGCCTGGGCGGGGCTTGGTTTGTACTACAACGAGTCCCCACGGCTCGAAACCGAGTTGGCGATCGATGCACTGTCAAAGGCGCTCTCCCTGAACCCAAACCTGATCAATGCAAGCAACTGGTTATACACGGCATTGGTTCGATCTGGCGACATGGCCAGTTCGCTGCAACTGGTCGAAGACATGACGGAGCGAGATCCGCTATACCGACCCGGGTTCGGCAATGCCGTCAACACCTTCCTGAATTTCGGCATGGAAGAAAAGGCACAAGTTTTGATCGATCGATTTCGCAACTTCGATCCGACTGACTCGCAGCTACTCCGCACAGATGCAATGAAACATCTTTATCGCGGAGACGCAGCCGAGGGCATGCAATTGGCGGAGCAAGCATATGCGTTGGCGCCGACCAACGCCGTTTATCATTTTTCGTTTAGCATCGGCCTTTTCGCCACGATGCAGATAGGCAGACTTGCAGATGAAGGTTTAGGAGGATTTCAGGTTTTCGCGTTACGCAAATCCGGTCGTGATGACGAAGCATTCGAACTTGCACACGAATGGGCCAGGAAACAATTCCCGGGACCTTTGATCGGCCTCCTGAACCGGACTGGACGCAGTCAGGATGCGGTAAACTACATTGAGGAGCGTTGGCCAAGCCTGGATTCATTCGCCGCGGACAATCCGCATGAAGCGTTCGGCTATAGCATCATGAACGAGGTCGCTCTGGCTTATCGCAACATTGGCGATACTGAACGCTTCGACGACGCATTGTTGCGGGTGGAAGAATCTAACGCGTACCTAACAGAACAAGGCATCGACAATTGGGGCTTGATGCTTGAAAAAGCCAGGTACCTGGCGCTCGCCGGGGAAAATGATAAAGCTATTTCCCAGCTTCAGGCTGCATTCGAACGAGGGATGTTCAACGATTTTCCTATCGTTGAGAGCTTGCCCGCATTTGCACAACTGGCTGACGATCCGCGCCTTGTCGCCCTCGAATCTGCCATGATCGAAAAAACGAACGCCGAGCGTGCACTGCTCGGCCTGGATCCGCTTGATCCGGCCACCAACTTCCTGCAATAAGCGGCCTGGTTATTGCCCGGCTGTCGCCGGCCCTTCCCCACCCAGCTTCGTTGCAAAGTAACCGATAATCAGTCCGATCAGAGCACCTTCAGCAACGAACCAGAATGGTGATTGCAGCGCACCGTCGACACCAAACACCGCGACCATCATTTCTGCCATCAGGTCATGCGCAAAAAATACCAGCACGAAATTCATCCAGGCACCGAGGATCGGAGCACGAAACCACCACGGCATCGGCAAATGGAATATCGGGTGCCAGGTAAACACGCCAAACACGGCGATTATGGCGCCCACGGTTGAATACCAGAACAAGATACCCAGTCTCGGCATCCAGCCAACTTCGGGCAGAAAATGCGGTAGGAAAATCAAGCCGATCAGGCCAAAAACGAAACCTATGGATTTGCCCACGACGATGCGTGTCATAAGAGAAGGATTTGCAAACATGATGAGTCACCAGCCTTAAACGCCCGCCAGCGCGCGGGCACCGATGATTACATCACTCAGGCGAAGTAATTTAAAGGGTCGATACCGAAGGCACCGTGTTCGTGCCCTTTTGCAATGCTCACCGCCTCCGACCCACGATCACCGTCCGGCAGCTTTTGCATATCCAGTATCTTAGGCTGATCAAAGGGATCACCATTACCATCTTTTAGCATCATCACTTTGGGTCGCAACGGGTTTACCTGGTTTTGCTCGAGAACAACACCCACTATGCCGTCGCTCAGCTCTACCACACTGCCGGTTGGAAACATCCCGATCATCCGAAGAAATTGCCCAACAACTTCGGCCTGAAATTCCTTGCCTCGCATGTCGTTCAACTCGCGCGCCGAATCGTAGGCTGCTACCGCCGGAGAATACGAAGTCTTCGTTGTCATGGCGTCGTAGCAATCAGCGATCCCCGCAATTCGCCCAAAAACCGGAATGTGCTGTCCAACCTTCTTTTTCGGATAGCCTGAACCGTCGGCTCGTTCGTGATGATATCGAACCATGTCCAGTACGTTGTCAGAAAATCGTCCCGATTTCGCCAGGATATCCGCACCAATCTGCACGTGCCGTGAAACGTACTCAAATTCCACGATCGTGATGGAGCCTTCGGCATTAATGATTTCGTCCGGAACCCCGACATTGCCAATGTCCAGTAGCAGCCCGCCGATCGCGAGATCCTGCAATTCTGGTCGGCCGAATCCCAGGTGGCGGCCAAACATGACAGACCAGACACAAGTAGCAACTGCACGGCTATAGTCCCGAGCACCTCGTTTCCTGGAGAATATCGTCCACGCCATGGCGTCCGGGTTTCGCAGGATGCTTTCGACCACAGGCGTAACTGCTCGAGACGCTTTGTCAAAATTAACTTCGCCGACACCTCGGGCGCGTTCGACGATTGATTGATACCGAGACAGCGTGTGCTCATACGCTTCTTTTGCTCGCGGTGCTTCGCGGCGCACAGTCGATGTGATTTCGTACGGAGTCGGATCCGGGCTTTCATTCTTGCCGCCACTGGCAAGTCGCTCACGCAGTCGCGCAACCAGACCCTTCTTCGGTGTATCGCGATTTATTCTGGACCGGACCGGCAACGATGTCTCGGAACCAGTGCTGAGTAGCGACCGAATTTCTGCCTCCGTCAGCTTGCCGCGATCGATATCAACGTAGACATAACTGCAACAGGACTGCAGTTGTTCTATTTCACTGCGATCCTTGATCTCGAAGCCCTGGAAAACGAAAGGCGTTTCCAGCCAGGGTCGATCAAGCGCGGCGACATACATGCCTTCGCGCAGGTTTTTTGTGTCGACAGCGACTCGGGTTAGCGACAAGAATCCACGCCTTTTTCAGTGAATTCAGTATGATACGGCACTCTCGATCACAAAATAGCGCCACAGATCACACTTCAGGAGGGTACCAAAAAGTGTCTGTTACTCCCTTTTTTTTGAAAATCCGATCTGAGTATAATGGTGGCCCTATGCCTTACTCGAAGAAAAACCTTTCGAAAGACATTGCGCGCCGCGATGCGCTCAAGATGTTCACTGGAGCATCAATCTCCGGCTTATTGCTGCCCTCAACGCAGGCATTCGGTGCGAGAGATAAGCAATTATCGTTTTACCACACGCATACGCGGCAGAAACTTGATGTGACCTACGCTCGGGAAGGTCATTACGTCGACTCCGCTCTTTTGGATATCAATCGCTTCCTGTCGGACTTTCGCACGCACGACGCCACCGTCATCGATACAGACCTGCTTGATCTTATCCATGACATTCGCGAATCGCTGAACAGCACCGGACGTTATGAAGTCATTTCTGCCTATCGGTCACCGAAGACGAATGAGATGTTACGGACTCGCAGCGATAACAGTGGCGTTGCAAAGAAAAGTCAACATTTGTTGGGCAAAGCGATCGACGTGCGTTTGAGCGACGTGAGACTTAAGAAACTCAGGGATGCGGCGATTGCGATGCAACGCGGCGGTGTTGGTTACTACGAAGATTCGAACTTCGTTCATATTGATACCGGGTCGGTTCGACGCTGGTAGTCCTACGGCCCTCCGTCTAACTCTTCAATCGTCTTGATTGATGGCAGTCGGGTCTTCTTCAATTCGCTACTGACAACTTCACTTTTCGAGAAAACGCGAATCATGTTTCTGCGTGTCAGTTTCGCGAGATTTTCGTTGCTCCAGCCACGGCTTGCCAGTTCCGCGATCAGATCGGGATATTTTGATACGTCCTCAAGACCCACCACCAGGTCATCGTCCGTCGCACCGTAAAAATCGCTGCCAATTCCAACATGATCATGCCCAGCCACCGCCGCGACATGGTCTATATGATCGGCAACATCTGAAAGCGTTGCCGGCGGTGGTGCGCCATTGATTTCACGATATTCGCGTCCCGCCTCTTCCCATTCCGCGTCTGTGGTCAAGTCTTTCAGGATTGGAATCAGGCCAGCCGCCCACTCGCGCCGTTCCTCATTAACGAATTCCGGAATGAACGTCACCATCACGACTCCTCCGTTGTCCGCTACGCGTTTCAAAACGCTATCCGGCACGTTACGAGCGTGACTGGTCAACGCCTTTGCCGACGAATGAGAGAACATGACCGGCGCTTCGGTTACGTCCAGCGTGTCATTCATGGTCGCGACGGATACGTGAGACAGATCGATTACCATGCCCAGGCGATTCATCTCACGAACAACCTCTTTGCCGAATGCGGTGAGGCCCTCGTGCCGGGTCGTGTCCGTCGCAGAATCTGCCCAGTCGTTGCCATGAAAATGTGTGAGTGTCATGTATCGCACGCCGAGGTCGTAATAGCTACGCAAAGCGCCGAGCGAGTTGACGATCGTGTGGCCACCTTCGATTCCAAGTAGCGATGCGATACGACCTTGTTCACGAGCCGCTTCAATTTCGGCGACATTCGTGACGAGTGCTAGCTCCTCGGGATACAAATTGATCATGCGCCTGGCAATATCGATTTGTTCGAGCTGCGCCGTCATCGCCTCCACTGGTGTCAGTGAGCTTGGCACGTAAACAGACCAGAATTGAGTTCCTACCCCGCCTTCGCGCAAACGCGGGATATCGGTATCAAACCGGGCTCGAACTGAAATATCGAATCCCTCTACATCGCCGCTCACTTTTTCGCGAATCACCCACGGTAAATCATTATGCCCGTCAAAAATGGGTGCACTGCTCAGGACCTCATGGGCGCGCTCAAGATCCGCGGCACCATTCTCTGCACTGGCGGCCTGCACCATGGCTGACAAAACTCCGGCAAGCAGTATTGAGCCCAATCTGATTTTCATTCTGATTAATTCCCCAAGTGATGTTTTGCCGATATGGACGACAGCGTGAGTTGAATCGCGGGCAGAATATCATCATCTGTCGACACGTTTAGGACGAGTCGGTAAGATGCCAACATGTGTTTACAAAGGAAACTTATGTTGGTATGACCAAGCGAGAGCAAGAGATTCTAGCGTTGATTCAGGCTGATCCTCTGATTACCCAGAATGACATCGCACAAGCGGTCGGCATCAGTCGGTCTGCGGTCGCCGGGCACATCATGAAACTGACAGCTCAAGGCATCGTCAAAGGCCGGGGCTATGTCTTCAACGACTCGCCTTATATTGCCGTTATTGGTGGCGCTAACATGGACATTCACGGTGCGCCTGAAATCAAGCTCCGCCTGCGGGACTCGAACCCGGGTTCCGTGAGTACATCCCCCGGAGGGGTCGCTCGCAATATTGCGGAAAATATCGCCCGGCTGGGCGTTGACTGCCGCCTCATATCAGCGGTTGGCAATGATCAATACGGGCAAATGCTGCTACAGCAGGGTCGCGACGCCGGCATCGATATGCGCCATGTGGCCCTACTGGATTCGGCGCCGACGTCCACTTACATGTCTGTACTGGATCACGCTGGAGACATGCATGTTGCGATCTCTGACATGACCGTTATCGACGCGCTGGACTCCGAACGATTGCGTAGTCACGAAAAAATGCTCAGGCAAGCCACACTGATAGTGCTTGACACGAATCTTTGTGACGACGCCCTCGCCTGGCTTGCAAATAACTTTGCTGACAAGCCGTTATTCGTCGATACAGTGTCTACAACGAAGGCGCTCAAGATCAAACCGTACCTGGCCTCAGTTCACACGCTGAAACCTTCGTTAATAGAAGCTGAATCAATTGCGGGAGTAAAAGCTGGAACCAGGAAACAAATGAAAACGCTTGCCAACTGGTTTCACGAGAAAGGCGTGCAACGACTTTTCATTACGCTCGGCAACCGGGGTGTGTTCTATAGTACCCAAGAGCAGCAAGGCAGTATCAAACCACCCGCTCACCAACCCAGGCTGAAGAACGCCGGTGGTGCCGGTGACGCATTCCTCGCCGGGGCCGCATTTTCCTGGTTGAAGGATTGGCCGCTTGATAAGTCGATGCAATTCGGTCTGGCTGCAGCAAGCATCGCTTTGTCCCACGAGAAAACCAGTAACCCCAATCTGTCACTTGCGGCAATTAACCAGGTAATCGAAAAATACCATGCAAACTAATACAGAAAACAAATGGCTGGATATCGCACACGAGGTGCAGGACGCCCTGCGCGACGGTCGGCCAGTGGTGGCGCTGGAATCCACGATCATCTGCCACGGTATGCCGCATCCGAAAAATGTCGAAACAGCGCTGGCCGTTGAGCAGGCTGTACGCGACCATGGAGCGGTACCGGCCACGATAGCCATTCTGAAGGGGCGATTGAAGGTCGGACTTGATAATAATGAAATCAACGTGTTAGGCGTGAAAGGTAAACAGGTAGTCAAGTCCAGTCGGCGTGATATCCCTTTCCTTGTGGCTCGCAAAAAAGACGGCGCAACCACAGTAGCGGCCACAATGATCATTGCCGCTATGGCCGGAATTCGCGTCTTCGCAACGGGCGGTATTGGTGGTGTACACCGCGGCGTTGAGACAACCATGGACATCTCCGCCGACCTGGAAGAGCTCTCGCAGACAGACGTTGCCGTCGTGTGTGCGGGCATCAAGTCCGTCCTGGATATCGGTCGAACGCTCGAGTACCTGGAGACGCATGGTGTGCCCGTGGTCGGATACCAGACCGATACTCTGCCAGCGTTTTATACGCGCGATAGCGGCTTCCCGGTCGACTACCGTATCGACAGTCCCGAGGAAGCAGCAGCCGCAATGAGCGCCCGCTGGGCAATGAACATCAGCGGCGGGATGGTTATCGCCAACCCGGTGCCTGAAGCCTATTCGATGGATCCGGTTGAAATAGACAAAGTCATCCGCAAAGCGATCGATCAGATGAACGACGAAGGCATAACCGGCAAAGACACGACTCCGTATCTGCTCTCAAGGATTGGCGAACAGACTGGGGGCGAAAGCCTTGATACGAATGTTCAACTCGTACTGAATAACGCCAGGCTCGCGGCACAAATTGCGGTCGCCTACTGTCGATAGCCTATTGGATGCATCAGCGAAGCTGAAACACGCTTCGTTGTAGGAGATAATAACGCCATGCCTTCCTTGCTCTCCGAATTCAAACGCCGCAACGTATTCAAAGTCGGCGCCGTCTACCTCGTGGTCGCGTGGGGCCTGATCCAAATCGCCGACATCCTGGCGCCACAATTGAATCTGCCGGACTGGGCGCCAAGCCTGATCACATTCATTGCCCTGCTCGGCTTTCCGCTGGCATTGCTATTAGCCTGGGCGTTCGACCTCACACCGGATGGAATCAAAGCTGAGTCCCATTCGGCAACAGACAGACGAATCTACATCGGAGCGGGAGTTCTGATCGCCGCAGCGATCGGCTGGTATGTACTGGAAAAGCCGGCAGTAGAGCCCGCCAGTGATGGAATAACGAATCGATCAATTGCTGTTTTGCCGTTCCTGAATATGTCCGGCGACCCACAAAACGAATATTTCTCAGAAGGTATCAGCGAAGAGGTGCTAAATGTCCTTGCGCAAATACCTGGTCTTCACGTAGCCGCTCGTACCTCATCGTTTTCATTCAAAGACCAGTCGATGGAAATACCGGAGATCGCACGAGAACTGGATGTCGCGCTCATACTCGAGGGCAGCGTGAGACGACAGGATGATCGTGTACGCATTACGGCGCAGCTGATCGATGCAGCCAGTGGATTTCACCTATGGTCCGACACATACGATCGCGACCTTCGAGATATTTTCGCAACCCAGGATGAGATTGCCGCGGCCGTCGCACAAGCACTTGAACTGGAGTTATCCGGATCGGACAGCGCATTCCACCAACGACAGACGCGCCCGGATGATTACGACAAATATTTGCGAGCACGCGTCCTGGAACACGACCGTGGAGAGGCACGTCTGCGACAGGCGATCACAATGTTCGAGGAAGTGATCGCTGCAGACCCGATGTTTGCAGAAGCCTATGCCGGGCTGGGAGTTGCTTACGTGGTACTGCCCTTCTACTCCACCGAACCTCGTGAAGCGATGCACAGGAAGGCCCGTAATGCGGCAGAAGTGGCATTAGCGCTAAATCCCGGACTTTCCGAGGCTTATAGCGTCCTCGGCGACGTTGCCGCACATTCACTACGATTCGACGACGCGGACATGCCACTGA
>Ga0316193_10000510_pt1 | contig 24244 bp, 20 predicted proteins | sample MerIslsedime2_MG_FD_207735 | JGI IMG/M metagenome (GOLD analysis project Ga0316193, IMG submission 207735) | Coastal sediment microbial communities from Maine, United States - Merrow Island sediment 2 | ecosystem: Environmental > Aquatic > Marine > Coastal > Sediment | place: USA: Maine... | reverse complement strand
CCTGTTGTGGTCTGGTGGGCCTGAAGCCCAGCCGCGGTCGTATTCCATTCGGTCCGGACAAGGCAGAGGGGTGGGCCGGCCAGTCCACCAGTCATGTAGTCAGTCGCAGTGTGCGCGACACCGCCGCGATGCTGGATGCGACCGCCGGATCGGAAACTGGTGAAGCCTACTCTGCACCGCATTATGCCGGCACGTTTCTTGGTGCCACCCAGGCAACACCCGACGCCTTGAAAATCGGAGTGAGCTATGAAAAGTGGGGCCAGGGTAAGTACCAGCCAGAGGCCCTTGCCGGGCTGGAAAAGACCGCAGCCCTGCTTGAAGGCCTGGGCCACCGGGTTGAAGAAGCGCGCCCGGATTTTGATGGGGAAGCCGCCTCCTCTCATCTATTTACCATCATTACAGTGAATACGGCCCTGATAATTCGACAACGGGCAGCGGAACTTGGCTGCACCGTGGATCAACTGGATATGGAAGAAGGTACCCGTTTTTACATGGGGTTGGGTAACGCAGTCAGTGCCACAGACTACGCCGAAGCGATCCAGATGAACCAGCGCCTGGGCAGATTGTTAGGGGTGTTTCACCAGCAATACGATGTTCTGTTGGCACCGACCCTGTCCAGCCCACCAGTTCCAGTGGGCTATATTAGTGAGGCTCCTGCGGAGGAATATGCAGACCGTTTGTTTGGCTATATGGGTGATGCGGGACTCTACAACCAGACCGGCCAGCCTTCCATCTCACTGCCACTGCACTGGAGTAAAGACAACCTGCCTATGGGAATGATGTTTACTGCTGCCTATGGAAATGATGCCTTACTGTTACAGTTAGCCAGGCAACTGGAAGAAAGCGCGCCATGGTCGGAGCGGCGACCACCGCTACATGCTGGAACAGTCAAATGAAATCAGCCACCCCAGTATGGAAGAAAAGGGCTTTAGCCTGGCAACACCTGTATCATCAATCCAAGATTCACGATCAAATGATTCAATAAACTTACGACAATGAGAAGCAAAGCAATGGAATTTACAGGAAGATGTTACTGCGGCGATATCCAATACTCGGCGTCAGGCGATCCGGTAATCAAGGCTCAATGCCACTGCCGCGAGTGCCAATATATTTCCGGCGGAAACGCAAACGTCACCATCGGCATGCCCGACGACGGTTTCAAATACACCAAAGGCTCGCCGAAACAATTCCAACGCAGCGATCTCGAAAACGGGGTTGTCCGCGATTTCTGCGGCAATTGCGGAACGGGGCTTTTGTCAGTGGCTGCTGCCCTACCTGGCGTGCGACTTATCCGAGTAGGCACGATGGATGATCCGGGCATGTTTACTCCCGACATGGCGATTTTTACGGTTGACCGGCAAAGTTTTCAACATATTCCGGACGGCATGCCCGCTTTTGAAAGGATGCCTGGCTAAGTCGTACTAGGTGGGGCCGCCGACGAACCGTCGCAAAAAACCTGGTTACCGCTGCGTAACAGCCAGGTAATCAGCGGCATCCAGCAGACTGTCCTTGCTGTCACGCAACTCCAGCCTGGCGATCGTCTGCAGGTGCACCTCATCGGGCCCATCGGCAAAACGCAACACGCGACCACCCGTGTAAAAATCCGCCAGCGGTGTATCAGGACTCACACCCATGGCGCCGAATACCTGCATGGCACGATCGGCGATGGTGGTCAGCAGCGTCGGCGCCACCACCTTGATCATGGATATCTCCTTGCGTGCACCCTTGGCGCCCACCCCGTCTATCATGGACGCCGTTTTCAACACCAGCAGACGCGCCTGCTCGATTTCGATACGCGAGCGGGCGATCCACTCCGATATGCTGCCGTGTTTGTACAGATACTTGCCGAAGGTCTTGCGCTCCTGGGAGCGGGCCACCATGAGCTCCAGGCACACTTCGGCCATGCCGATGGCACGCATGCAGTGGTGGATACGGCCCGGGCCGAGGCGCGCCTGGGCAATCATGAAACCATCGCCCTCGTTGGCAATCAGGTTGCTGACAGGTACCCGCACATTCCTGAACAGGACTTCCGAGTGACCCTCCGGCGAGTGGTGGTTGATGGTGGTGACATTGCGCACCAGTTCCACACCGGGGGTGTCCATGGGCACCAGCACCTGTGACTGCTGCCGGTATATATCCGCATCAAAGTCGGTCTTGCCCATCACAATCAATATTTTGCAGTTGGGATGGTGGGCATTGGTAATAAACCACTTGCGGCCATTGATGACGTAGTCGTCGCCGTCACGGGTAATAGATGTCTGTATATTGGTCGCATCCGATGAGGCCACATCCGGTTCCGTCATGGCGAAGGCGGAACGGATCTCACCATTGAGCAGGGGCTTCAGCCACTGTTCCTTCTGCGCCTCGTTACCGAACATATGCAGCACTTCCATATTGCCAGTATCCGGCGCGTTGCAGTTGAAGACTTCCGCCGACCAGGGAATATGGCCCATGATCTCCGCCAGCGGCGCGTATTCCAGGTTGCTTAGCCGGGTGCCGGGCTCATCATCGTGTAACTGAGGCAGGAACATATTCCACAGGCCCTCTTCCTTCGCCAGCGCCTTCAGGTCTTCCATAAACGTGACCGGGTAAATACCCGCGTGCACCTCCTCGCTCCAGGGGCGAATGCGCGGCACGATGTGGTCGTCCATGAAGTTGCGCAGCTGGGCGCGCAGTTGTTCGGTTTTTTCGCTGTAGGAAAAGTCCATGATGTTCTCCATGAGGCGCTTGACGCGGGGCCGGGGACGCACCCAGTTTATGCCAGTGGCACGCTTACGTTGTGATCTGCATCAACTCAGCAGGCAACAATATTGGGCATGGCTTCGCAATCTATCAGTCACGATCTTTCCGGGTTCACCGCCATGGTTCTAAGAGAATTGCAGCATCAGGAGGGACAACCCTGACAACTACTAAACTTCACACCGGCGGTCACTGAACGGACACGTCCTGCTGCGCAGCGACGGAAAGCATAATGGACAAGGGCAGATCTCGAGACGATGTACCCAGGCGTACCTCGTGCTGGAGGCCCTCGATCACCCAGGCTCCCTGTGTGACGTCGTAGTATGCCAGGCTGTTCACGGCCAACGGTATCTCAACCGTTCGGGTTTCTCCCGGCTCGAGGAAGACCCTGGCAAAGCCCTTGAGCTCGCGCTCGGCCCGCGGCACGACGGAGTCAGGGTAATTGACGTAGAGCTGAACCACCTCGGCCCCTGCGCGGGTGCCGGTGTTCTTCACGTCGACGCTGAAGCGCACCACATCACCAGCGCCTGCCTGAATCTGGCTGGCGCGCAGCCGCTCGATCGTAAAGCTCGTGTAGCTCAAGCCAAATCCAAATGGAAACTCAGGCGTCCAGCCATTTCTATCGACATAGCGATAACCGTGAAAATACTGGTAGGTCACCTCGAGCGATTCGTTATCAAAAGGCGGCAATTGCTCGAGACTGGCAGGAAACGTGATCGGCAATTTCCCGGAGGGATTTACCTCCCCGAACAGAAGGTCGGCGATCGCGTAGCCTCCCATTTGGCCCGGGTACCACACCATCAGCAGCGCTTCTATGTCGGCGAGCCAGTCTCCCATGGTGATCGCGCTGCCACCTTCGAGGACCACGATGGTGCGATCATTGACCGCGGCAACGTCCCTGATGAGTTGGGTACGTTGCGCCGAAAGCCCGAGCTCGAGTCGGTCGCCCGCACCGATGAGCCCTTCACCCTCGTCTGCCGCGGTGAGCCCGGTCACGACGATCACCGCGTCTGCCGCTTGTACCCTTGCCAGATCAGCCGGATCCAGGACGTCCTTACCAATGTGGTCGATCGTGACGATGTCGCCGAAGAGTTCTTCAATCCCCTGCAGCGCAGTCACCACAAAGGCCGGTCGAGTGCCGCTGCTCCCACTATCGCCGGTGTTGGGCATATCGGCCAGGGCGCCTGCAACGACGATTCGAGGGTGTGCGCTCGCGCTTAAAGGCAGCACTCCCCCGTCGTTCTTGAGAAGCACAGATCCATTGACCGCTACATCGCGCGCCAAGGCTAAATGGGCTTTACTGCCAATCTCACTCAGGCCGAGCCCGCTCGGCCGGTCGAGCCCGAACTCGAGCTTCTTGCGCACCATCCGGCTGACCGCCTCGTCGATGACTGATTCCGGAACACGGCCATCTGTGACCGCTGCCAGCAGATTATCTCCGTAGAACCTCGCAACCGGCATCTCGAGATCGAGGCCGTTGAGAGCAGAGCCGAGAGTAGACTGGGTACCTAATACCCAATCCGACAGCACGAAGCCGTCGAAGCCCCAATCGGTCTTGAGGATCCGCCTCAACAGCTGTTCGTTCTCGCCGCAGAACTGAGCATTAACCGCGTTATAGGCACTCATGACAGAAGCAGCTTTGCCTTCAATGACCGCGGCCCGAAATTGCGGCAGGTAGACTTCCCGCAAAGTGCGCTCGTCGATCGTCACGTTCACCTGGAATCGCGTATCCTCGATGCTGTTCGCGGCAAAGTGTTTTGGATTGGCCAGTGCATACTCCTGAACGCCGCTCACAAAGGCCACCGCCATCCGCGCCAGGTGATGCACATCCTCACCGTAGGTCTCCTGGGACCGGCCCCAGCTCGGGTGGCGAAGATTGTTGATGGTGGGGGCGAGCAGTACATTTCCGCCGGCGGCTCGCAGTTCGCGGCCCATGGCTGCACCCACGCGCTGCTCGAGCCGGGGATTCCAGGTAGCGCCCCGGGCCATACCCACGGGAAACGTCGTCGCACCCTCGACGGTTCCGACGCCCCTGGGACCATCCGCCATCTTGAACGGGGGAAGGCCCAGCCGCTCCACACCGGGAACCGTCCAGAATTGTTCGCCTTCGGGAAGGAAGACGGAGCCCTCACCCGCCATCTGTGCGACCTTTTCCTCGAGTGTCATTTGCGCGACAAGAGCTGGGACTGAGTGCTCGAAATCATTACCTATGCTGTCGTTGTCGCTATCACTGCAGGCGACCAGGAGGCAAAGGGCAAGCAAGACGAGTGTTTGTATTTTCATCGGACAAAGTTAACGAATATCAGCTTTAAGCGCAAAGTAGTAGCAGACCAACATCATTACCAGTGCCCCTTACCTGAACCTCCGCGAACAGATCTTCAATATCCCGGTGGCTGAGATTGGCAATGCTCTTTCTAGAAGTAATAGCCCAGCTCCAGCTGCAGGTAGTTCTCGTTATCGTATATCCTCAGCGGGTTGTCGGAAGACACATTGTCGACCCCGCGGGCTTCGATGGACAACCTGAAGGCGTTGCCGATACGGCGGCTGGCTTCCAGGTAGAAATAGCGTGAGCTGTCATCCACGTCCTGCACCACGGCCGCCACTAACTCGGTGGAGTTGATATCGTTGAGGCCCAGCCGCAGGCCCAGGCTGATATCGTCGTCATCGTTATCAGTGGCAACCAGCAGGGCGCGATCATCAAACAGGTACTCGCTGACTATGCCGATATCTGCGCCAGACCCGGCGACGTCAAAAAACGTGTACTCAAAACCCGCGGCACCTGAGAAAAAACTTTCCTGCGGGCCGTCGCGATAGATCGCTTCCAGTTTCAGCAACCAGGCGTCGAAGGTGCCCTGTATATCAACGCCTGTCTGGTTGATGATGTCGTAGATCGGTATCAATTCAAGCTGGCCATCGCCCTTGATTTCATAAAACGCCGGATCCACCCGCGGTTCGCGGCTGGTGCCGTAGAAGTGATAGGCGCCCAGGTCCCAGTTGCCCATGCTGTTCGACCAGCGCGCCGCGACATCGGTATGCCACTGCTCGGCGCTGGAGTCGTAGATGGCCCTGCTGTTACTGATGGCGGGGTTGGTGCCGGGCCTGCCATTCGGGCCGGGGAAGATTCGCTCGCGGAAATACGGCAGCACAAACAGGTCTACCGAGCCCCAGTCGCGAATCAGGGTCAGGTTAACCATCGGTTGCCCCAACAGGTCCTCCTCATCAGGGCTTTCCGCCAGGTCTACCTGGTTAATGACGTTTACCACATGCACGGTTTCGGTAACGCCCCAGAATACCCTGTCTATCCCCACGGTCAGCTCCCAGTCGCGCTCCACCTTGTGCCATTTCAATTCGCGGATATCGCCGTGGGTGCGATCGTCGTCGTGTTCGTCCCAGCGGTAAAAAGGCGTGAAGGTCAGGCTGTCCCGTGAGTCTTGCACCGGGTAATAAAACTCCAGCTCGCCCGCCAGGGAAATATCGGTGTCAGCCAGCCCGGAGCGCTGCCCGTCATCGACAAAGTAACGGTACTGGCCGCTGGTGTTACCCGATATCTGCAGCGCATCGAAAGTTTGGGCCGGGGCCAGCGATGGGGTGAGACAGCCGCACAACATCAGCGCAAGCGGGCGAAACGGCAAACCGGCCACAGCCTATTTGGCGCTTTTCAGCGAGTTCTGGTCGAAGTCCCGGGAGGTGAAGCCCATACCGAATTCGATGCTGTCGTAGTCGAGCAGGGTGACCTTGCCGGTTTTATGGTTGGTCATCTGCCAGTGCATGGGACGCCAGAAGCGTTGCTCAAACAAGCGGTATTCATCCATCAGCAGGGTTTTCAGGTGCTTGCCATTACGGTCGTAAAATTCGATACGATGGCTGCGGTATTCACTCTGGTCGTGCCAGACTTCCATGCGCGAATAGCCGGAATGCTCGTAGGCGGGAATCCACTCAGACACGGTACACTGCAATTCGCCGCATGCTTCATCGCGCAGGTAAGTGTAATGGTACTTCTCAAGCTCGAAGGAACTGAGGTCCTCAAAGGCGAATTCGCTGCCCATAAACGGCCCGGATTTATTCCTTGAGGAAATGCGCTTCACCCTTTTCAGGGCGGGCAGGAAGATCCACTGGTCATCGGGTTCCAGGCCGTGGCTGTAGGTTAGCAGTGCGGTACCCTTGACGTCGGCCGGCTGGTCGAAGATCGTCAGGCTCCAGTCGCCATCATCGGCTTGTTCCAGGCTGCGCAGGCGCAGGGTACGGGTGCGCTGCTTGCCCCGCTTGTCGCGCAGGGTCATGGTGAGGGTTTCCTCGCTGTCGCCGTAGCCGCTGGCGCGACGGTCGGCCTCTTCGGCGATTTCCAGCCCGCGCTGTTGGGCTGTGATCGCAGCACCGGGCTCACTGTCGACAGCGGCGTCCTCGGCCTTACTCATCGCGGTAAAACCAGCCAGGGCGATGCAGACAATCGCTGCGATAGTTTTGCTGATAGACACTGTAGTAACTGAATTATCCATGTTTTGCCGGTGTGGCAATGCGCTCTGAACGGGGTTCTGCCTCAGCCAAAGTTTGCCTGCGCTCTTTCCCGAAGGGGTGCAGTACCAGTACCAGGGCGGGCAGCAGGAACAGGTCGGCCAGTAATGCCATGACAATGGTTAGCGACAGCAGGATACCAAAACTGGCCAGTATCTCCATGTCCGATGCCAGGTAAACCAGGAATGACAGCGACAGGATGATCGAGGTAATGATTACCGGTCGGCCCACATTCATCAGGCCGATACGGATCGATTCTTCATAGTTGCCGCAACGGATAAACTCCTTGCGGATACGACTGGTCATATGCACCGTGTCATCCACTGCGATACCAATGGCCACGGTGGCCAGCAACAGGCGGAAATAGTCCAGGTGCATGCCCAACCCCCCTAGCGCACCGAGAATAAGTACAATGGGGAACAGGTTGGGAATCATTGCCACCAGCCCCACTTTGACAGAGCGGAATGCCAGGCAAAGCACGATGGCGATGAAAGTAAAGGCCAGCCCATAACCCTGGATCTGGCTCTGGGCGATGTACTCGGACATTTTCAGCCACAGCACGCCAATGCCGGTGATCTGCACCTGCGCCTGTGGTGCCGGATTGGCCAGCAGGTAATCCGAGAGTTCCGCGATCAGTTGGCTGACCAGGGCGGAGTCGACCATGTCCACTCGCAACTCGAGGGTGGTGCGCTGGTAATCACCGCTGACATAGTCCTCCAGTTCGCCACCCCCGGAAAGCTCGTAAAGCAGTAAATACTGGGCAATCAGCTCATCGCTGTCGGGCAGGCGGTGGTAGGCAGGGTCGTCGCCATGGAAACTCTGGTTGATGTCCTTGAGTATATCCACCACGGAGTAGGTTTTGCTCACCAGCGGCGACTGCTCGGCCCTGGCCTGGAGGGCCTCCAGGTGCGCCAGGATTGTCCTTTTCTTGATGGCTTCAGGTTCATCGGTCTGGTAGATGAACACTACATTGAGCATGCCACCCATAACGTCCTGTACGTAACTGGTGTGCTGGCGGTACTGGGTATGGGCCTTGAAATCTTCCAGGTAGTTAAAGCTTACCTGTAGTTTGCTGGTGCCGGCCAGGGCGACAATCAGCAGCACGGCAGACACGGCCAGAATGCCGTAACGACGTTTCAGGTTGAATCGCACAAGCGCGGCCAGCAGGCGGTGCATGACACCGGCCTCGCGCCCGGCAGGGTGCCGCGCGGGAGGGGGCGTATTCCTGCCCAGCGACATAATACAGATCATCACGCTCACCGAGGCCACAAAGCTCAACATCACCCCGGCACTGAGGTATACCGCCAGTTCCGCGAGGGCGCGCAAGTGGGAACCGGCCATCACCAGGAAGCCGATAGCGGTGGTGACGGCGGCAAGCAGGCAGGGTACCGCAACATTTTCCAGGGTTTTCTGAATGGCCTCCGCGCGCAGTGCGCCCTGCTCCCGCAGCCGATTGAACTCACTGACCAGGTGGACCGACTGGGCAACACCGATCGCCGTGAGCAAGGTGGGTGCGATCAGGAACAAGGCCCCCAGCTTATAACCGGCAAGCCCCATAAAACCAACCGTGAGCACCAGGGCCACTATAACTACCGCCAGCGGCCCCACCAGGCCCAGCCACTGGCCGCGAAAGCAGAACATCGCAATCACCGCCACCAGGCCAAAAGACAGCACGGCAAGCAGGGCGGATTCATCGGTAATAGTTTCGTTATACGCGGCATTCATGGGAGTATCGCCAGACCACCAGAACTCGATACCCGCGTACTCCGGGCGTGCCAGGATCTCTACCACACGGTTGTTGCTGGCCTGGGGATAAAGATTGTCCAGTCCATCACCCCCGTCAGGGTCGAGGCGGATGGCGTCCATCGAATCGCTGCTGGTGGCTGACATTTCCAGGATAATGGCGCCGTGGCTGGCATCCCCGGTTACCAGGCTGCCTATGTACAGGGGCTTTTTGAGCATGGCGTCGCGGTGTTCCAGCAACGCCGCCTGGGTTTCCGGCATTTCCTGACCCAGCTCGGTAATTTCCAGGAAGTCGCCCTGGGCCTGCATGAATTCGACATTAGTCAGGCTGGTGACCTCGCGCACAAAGGGCACTTCAGCTTCCAGCACCCGGGTGAGCTCAGCGATTGTTGCCATTACCTGCAGATCGAAGGGGCCATTGTCGTTACCGGGCACCCGGTACAGGATGTAGGTCACCTCATCGGAGTAAAAATCCTGCTGGTAAAGCTGGTAGGCCTGGTAGCTGGGATCAGTGGCGTCAAAGTAGGCGTCAAAACTGTTGTCGGTACGGACCTGCGCGGCAAAATAGCCGGCCGCACACAACAGGGCGAAAGTGATCGCAAAAACCACCAGGCGGTGGCCGGACATCCACCGCCCCAGCAGCCCAAACCCCCGATCCAGCTTGCGCAGATAGTCTGGTTTTTCAGCCGCTGACATGACGCTCCTCGGGTGCAGGTGTATGGCTTGTCCAAGTTTCGCTGCCATACCGCCGGAGTGACGCAGCCTGCCAATGGGTTTCAATGACCGACATTCTATCAATATCGATCAGGCTCCACACGGTGTGGTTGAGAACTGAATAAAGGGGTCGGTGACAAGTGGTGGTACGAATGATTATCAACTGTCACCGACCCCTTTAATTTCCAGCGCTGGATATCATCACCCAGACTTCCCACGTTACCCCAGTACAGTACCCTGAGGCGGTTACTGACAAGTTAACTTGTCAGTACTCCCCCGCTCGTTGTCCTGAATCAATCACACCGGGAATGAATGGATTATTATGGCCTGTAACTTTGTGCCGGTCGCAATCCATGACAGCCAGAACCGCATTTGCCATCGCCTCAGAATCGCCCTATACCGTTGCCGCTGGCCGTGACATTGCCGCTATGGGTGGAAACGCGGTGGACATCGCCGTGGGCAGCGCCCTGGCCGCCACCGTATCGGAAGCACTCATGTGTTCGCTGGGCGGGTCGGCGTTTATTGCTATTAAATTACCCGGAGAGGCGCCGGAGCTGATCGACGGTGCCGACGCCATGCCCTTCGTGCCGGAGTCCGAATTGCAACGAGCGCAGGCGGGGTGGAAGCGGGCAAGCATTCCCTACGGCGACGGAATTACAGTGAATGTGGGCCATGGTTCGGTAGCCGTGCCCGGCATGTTGCGCGCGCTTGAACTGGCATGGCGACGTCACGGCTCACTCCCCTGGAGGGAGCTGCTGGGCCCCGCAGTAGCGCTGGCGAAATCCGGTGTCACCGCCAACCAGACTCTGGTGAAATGGCTGGCCATGGCCGGCAGTGCTGTCTTCTTTGAGCAGCGCGAAAGCCGCGACACCTTTTTCCCCGATGGTGAGAACCCGCTGGGCCACGGCGACTTCTACCGGACGCCGCACCTGGACAGTTCACTGGAGCTTATCGCCCTGGAGGGTGCCGATGCGCTTTACCAGGGAGACCTGGGCCGTGCCTTCGCGGGGGAAATAGGTGACAACGGCGGGCATGTCTCCCTGGCGGACCTGGCCGCTTACCGAGCCGAGGTCCGCCGGCCCATTATTCTGCGCTCGCACGGCTTCGACCTGGCCCTGAACCCGCCGCCATCGATTGGCGGCGCTATGGCCGGGTCCATGGTGCAGGTATTTGACACCTTGTGGCATGAAAGCATGGTCGAGGCGGAAAAAATCCAGGCTATCGCACACATACAACGCATGATGTTTTCCCTGCGCGAGTCCGAGGGCAGTACAAACTGGAGCGCGGAGCGCGCGGCGCTGATCCTGGAAAAACCCTGGCTGCAGCGTTTCTTCGAAAAGACCTTCTCCCCCAACACCATGCACCTGAGTACCGCCACCGCGGACGGCAGCGTGGTGTCCATTACCATGAGTAACGGTTACGGCTCGGGAATCTCCATACCCGGCACTGGCATACCGACGAACAACAGCCTGGGCGAGCCCGAACTGAACCCCGCCGGATTCTTTCGCATTCCCCACGGGGGCCGCCTGGTATCGAATATGTCACCCACGCTTGCCTGGCATGAGGACGGCACCACCCTGGCTATGGGCTCTCCCGGGGCCAGCCGCATTACCACCACCATTTTCCAGGGCTGGCGCCGCTTCGCTTTTGACCGAATGGGATTCGAGCAGATGGTGAGCGCACCCAGGCTTCACGTTGAACATATCGGCGGGGAGTTCGTCCTGCAGCATGAGCCCGGCATCGATGTCAGCCTGGTAGCCCGCGAGTTCAGGCTGCGCCCCTTCGCCGACAGGGATATGTATTTTGGCGCTCTCAATGTAGCCGGCTGCGACGCCAACGGCAATTTGCACGCGCTCGCGGACAATCGCCGTCACGGGGCCAGCTACATAGCCACGGGCGTGTAGAGGGTCAAACCATGCTCGGACGAAGCGGCCCGCACACGCACACTGTCTGTCCGATTTACTCAAACAACATTAGAGACTACAAAGACAGTATCGAGTTTACTTCTCTGTACCTTTTCCCCACCTGACATGCTCTGCAGATGAGGCCGTAATCAGGACCTTACGATCATCAGCGAATAATATTGTCCACTGGTATTCCCCAGACCCCGACCCCCCGGTTGCGGGCAATCTTTTCCAACGTCTGGTACTCGAAAGGGGCGTCCGGGAGGGCAACGGCCCAACCGTATTCCAGAAGGTATGCACTGAGGTCTACACCCTCGCTGAAGCTCGAGGCTTTTATCCTGCACCAGCCCACAAGACTGCCGTCGCTATTGCTTGCCTTTATTTCGCAGCGGACAAAGCCCGAAATTTTGAAGTCCAGCGCTATGGCCGCCCGCGAGCCACAAAATGGCGGATTCTTGTTTCTGCTGCAGTGGTTGCCCGTGTGGGGAATATGGATTCCGTACAGGTGTATGGTCTTGCCACTTATTCGCAGGCTGCCGTCATCGTTGACGATCGCAGAACTTGAGATTTCTCGTGCCGGCAGGTGCGGACAATAGTAAAAAAGGCAGACCAGCAGTGCGCAAGCCAGTCTGTTTTTGTCCGAGCACCAAGCTAACATGTAACAAATATAGAAGTATGGCTGCCGGCTGGCAAGTGAATAAAGGGGTCGGTGACAAATGGTGGTACGAATGGTTATCAGCTGTCACCGACCCCTTTAATTGACCCCTTCAATTCTGGGGCTGCTAATCTATTCCCTGAGTGCTAACGTACACATTCTACTTCTGATTTAAACACTCATGTGCCTACTATGGTCGACGTTGCCCTGTTTCCCATCCCCAACTCCGTGAACTTCCCGGGGGTTCCCTGTCCCCTGCATGTATTCGAGCCTCGCTACCGCCAGATGGTGCGCCACTGCATCGATCAGAACCTACTGATGGGCGTCTGCCATACCGAGAAGGTGGTGCACCACAGGGAGCGGGAACAAACTATGGAGGAAGCACTCAACAGCAACCAGGCCACCTATAAACCCCAGGGGATTTTCTCCGCCGGCCCGGTGCAGCTGCTGCAGGAGCTGGATGACGGACGGCTGCTGGTGCAGGTGGACAACAAGGTACGCCTGCAATTGGGTGAGGAAAAACAGACCCTGCCCTTTAGCATCTGGGCCTGCGAAGAACTGTTGGACGAGGCTCTTGATGAGGCAGGCGAGCTGGCACTGCAACAAAGCCAGGCGAAAATCCTGAAGCGGCTGCTGGCGATTACCCACGACAATGAACAGGCTCAGGAGATGCTAAATAGTGATCACTGGCAAGCAATGCCCGCGCACGAATTCAGTTTTGCCGCGGCTGGTCTGCTGGGAATGCCCCCGGAGACCTCGCAGATGCTGCTGGAGATGACCAACCCGCAAATGCGTCTGGATACGGTACTTGAGATGATCAACGCCGTCGGGCCGGCACTGCGCTAGACGCGGCCTGGTAAACAGACAGAATCAGGGAGCCCCCGGGGCAGCCTCGCCTGCAAGGTGAGCCCGCAGACTCTCTACCCGACTGCGGTTGGCGCCCATATCGCTGATCCCGAGCCGAGAAGACGAGCGTACCTGGATCACACCAGTCTGCGGGTTGTACAGCAGCTGCACGTCATCCCGGAACCGCATCAGCGGCGTCTTGACGACAGCTTGCACGAAGTCAGCCGTTTCCACGTGAATGGTCCAGTTGTCCTGCGTGCCCAACCATCGCTTGAGCTCTTGCCACTGCTCAGCCGTGGCCTGCAGGGGTGCAATAGCACTCCCGCCTTCGCCACTGTGGCTGTTGACACAGTTGGGCAGCGCCCCGCAGGGAGACAGCACCCCATCGGCGCCGGGTTTTTCTGGCACACTGGTGCAACCAAACAGGAAAATCGCTATCAAAAGGATACAAAGATGCTGTATTTTCATGGCATTACTCTAACGTTTTCCTCTCCAGAGTGGCATTCGCGCGTAACCATTATGTCCAGATTATCATTTCGATTCAGTGTACAGAAAATACTGCTCATGGCCATGTTGCTAGTGCCGGTCCCTGCCGCGGCCGAGCTCGATATTGAAACCTGGAACGCACTGCTTGCCAGGGCGGTCAGCGACGGTGAGGTGGACTACACCCAGTGGGAGCACAACCCGGGCTTTGACGCACTCGTCGAGCAGATCGGCACCACTGACACGGGCGAGATGAATCGGCAACAGAAGCTGGTGTTCTTCATCAACGCCTACAATATCCTTGCGGCGCGCGGCATACTGGATGGCAGTTCGCCCGGCAGCCTGCTGGGTCGCTACGTATACTTCAAGCGCGACAAATACCTCGTGGCCGGGGAGCGAATAACCCTGCATGCACTGGAGCACGAGCTGATTCGCCCACTGAAGGAACCGCGTATTCACTTCGCGATTGTCTGCGCAAGCCAGTCCTGCCCGATTCTGCAACGCGAGGCTTATACCCAGAAGCAGCTGGATCAGCAACTTGACGCGGCCGCGAGGAACTTCATCAACGACCAGGAACGCAACCGGTTCGACGCGACCACCCGCCGCGCGGAGCTGTCCAGCATCTTCAAGTGGTTTGCAGAGGATTTCGTGGAAGCCGCTGGCTCGCTGCAGGCCTACCTGGCGCCCATGATTGACAATGAGAACGTGTCAGGGCTGCTGGAGCAAGAAGCGTTCAAAATCAGCTACCTCAAGTACGACTGGAGCCTGAATGGCAGGCGCTAGGCCGGAGCCAAAGTGACCAGTCCCTTCAGAGGTTAAGGACAGGACGACCAAGTCGAGCAGGAGTTATGATTACAGTAGATATCGATCACTATTCAGATGTGCTTTGCGTTTGGGCTTATATCAGCCAGGTGCGGATGCAGCAGCTACGCAGTGACTTCCCTGATGTTGTTGACCTGACCTATCACTACTTTTCCGTCTTCGGCGATATTGCGAGCAAGATGGATGTTCAGTGGGCACAGCGCGGCGGAATCGCCGCATACGCCGATCATGTACACGATGTTGCATCCGGCTTTGAGCATCTTGATATTCACACCGACGTCTGGCGCGACAATGTGCCCTCCTCTTCTATGCCCGCTCATTTGTACCTGTGCGCTGCTGCCGAGCTGGAGGCTGAAGATCAGGTGCACACAGGAGCCCAACAGCGTTTAGACAGCATTATCAGGACGGCTTTCTTCGAATATAATCTGGATGTGTCTGATAACGACACGCTGATACAGCTTGTCGATCAGGCTCTGTTGCCAGTTGATATGGTAATAGCAAAAATGAAGCAGGGGAAAGCGCACGCCAGGCTGCATAGTTGCATTCAAAAGGCCAGTGACGCCGGCGTACGCACCAGTCCTGCTTTAGTATTTAATGAAGGGCGCCAAATGCTGGCCGGCAATGTGGGTTATAAGCTGATCGAGGCAAATGTTCGCGAACTTCTGGAGCCTGGCGCAGACAATCAAGGCTGGTGTTGAATGGTCATGTTTACCCAAGCGATCGCGGTGGCTCAGCTTAAACTTGAAATAAGGCCAGACTGAGAAACTTATGATATCTGGCGGGAACCGGAGTCTTTTATGGTATTCATGGCGCGATTCTACCGATTACGGGCAGTAGGCTTGGCGAATCCCCTTTTTATACTGTTGGCCCCCATTATTTTGAGTGGTTGCCTGGGAATGCCTAAGGGCGTGTCCCCGGTCAACGATTTTGATGTTGGCCGATACATGGGCAAGTGGTATGAGATCGCGAGACTGGATCATTCCTTTGAGAGAGGTCTCGAGCACGTAAGCGCCCATTATTCGCTTCGGGAGGATGGCGGCGTTGCAGTGCTGAACCGTGGCTACTCGACGGAAGACGGGGAGTGGAGTGAGGCTGAGGGAAAAGCCTATTTCGTAAGCGGTGAAAACGAGGGCTATCTCAAGGTGTCATTTTTCGGGCCGTTTTACGGCTCCTATGTTATTTTCGGGCTGGATAAAGAAAACTATCAATATGCCTTTGTCTCCGGCCCCGACAAGTCCTATTTGTGGCTGCTGTCGAGAGAACCCAGTCTACCCAGCTCTGTTATCGACACCTTTACCGAACAGTCCAGGACACTGGGCTTCGATGTGGATAACCTGATTTTCGTGCGGCACGATGGAAATCCCTGATTAGCTCCGCAAAGTAGGCTATCCTACCAATTGTCATTTGCTAAAGGCGACTGCCAACTAATTCAATTCAGAGACCAGCCCATGTCCGCTCCCATCAAACAACTAGACGTCGTGATCGTCGGCTCCGGTTTTGCCGGTGTCTATATGCTGCATACCGCCCGCCAACTTGGGTTGAGTGCGCGTGTACTCGAGGCCGGCAACGGTCCAGGAGGTACCTGGTTCTGGAACCGCTACCCAGGCGCGCGCTGCGATATTGAAAGCATGCAGTATTCCTTCCAGTTCGACCGGGACCTGCAACAGGAATGGGAATGGTCGGAGCGCTATGCTGCGCAGCCTGAAATACTTGCCTACATAGAGCACGTCATCGAGCGTTTCGACCTGGCCGGCGATATCCAGTTCAATAGCCGCGTCGCGAGCGCGATTTTCGATGAAGTCAATGGCCGCTGGATCGCAGAAACCACTGCCGGCGAAAAGTTTTCCAGTAAGTACTGCATCATGGCCACCGGCTGCCTGTCGGCTGCAAACATGCCCGACATCAAGGGTCGCGAGACCTTTTCAGGACCGGTCTATCACACCGGCCAGTGGCCGCAGGAAGGCGTCGATTTCAGCGGCCTCAAGGTTGCCGTCGTCGGTACCGGTTCGTCCGCCATTCAGACCATCCCGCTGGTCGCCGAGCAGGCCGCGCAGCTCACCGTTTTTCAGCGCACACCCTCGTTTACCGTGCCGGCGCGTAACCGCGCACTGACGCAGTCCGAGAAAGACGAAATCAAAGCCAATTACGACGCCTACCGGGCGCTGGGCAAAAGCCAGGACCTGGCCTGGGACGCTGCGCCGAACGAAAAAGCCGCGAGCGATTTGAGTGATGCGGAAATCGTCGCCGAGTGCGAGCGCCGCTGGGAGATGGGGGCGCTTTACTGGTACGGGGCCTTCTCGGACCTGCTCATCGATCAGAAAACCAACGATATCGTCGCCGAATTCGTGCGCGGCAAAGTGCGCGAAATGGTCACAGACCCCAAGGTTGCGGATATCCTTGCGCCGGACAGCGTTTTTGGCTGCAAGCGCGTGTGCGCGGATACGAACTATTACGCGACCTACAATCGCGACAACGTCAGCCTCGTTGATATCAGCTCGACACCGATCGATGAAATTACATCCGATGGTATCAGGGTGGACGAGACCCACTACGAGTTCGATGCGATCATCTTCGCGACCGGATTCGACGCCATGACCGGCTCGTTGAATAAAATCGATATCCGCGGCCGCAACGGCCTCAAGCTGAAAGACAAGTGGGCAGCCGGTCCGCGCACCTACCTGGGATTGCAGACCGCAGGCTTCCCCAACCTGTTCACCATCAGCGGCCCCGGCAGCCCGTCGGTGCTGACCTGCATGGTCACCTCGATCGAACAACACGTGGAATTCATTCGAGATGCCATTGTCTATCTGCGCGAACACGATCTGAAATACATCGAGGCAACCGTCGAGGCCGAGGATGCCTGGGTCGAGCACGTCAACGAGGTCGCCGGTTCAACGCTGCTGAACAACTGCAATTCCTGGTATCTCGGCGCCAACGTCCCGGGCAAGCCGCGCGTGTTCATGCCCTATCTCGGCTTTCCGGCCTATGCCACTAAGTGCGAGGAAGTCGCACAGCAGGGCTACGAAGGGTTTGCCCTCGGCGCCGCTTGATTGAACTGCAGCAGCTACTGATCAGCCACGCCAGATCTCGACAAGGAGCACCTGTGAGTGGCCAATGGGTAATTCTCGACATGAAAATGCTCAAACAATATGATTAGAGACCGCCCAGACAGCCGCTTCGACCCGGGAGCGGAAATTCAGCTTTTTCAGTAGGTAGGTGTTTCACGTGCACCTTCACCGTGGCTTCACTGATACCAAGGTCCCTGGCGATATGCTTATTGGCGCTGCCGGCGGCGATCAACCCCAGGATTTCCAGTTCGCGCCCGGTCAGTTGGGAGACGGCTGCAGCTGCGGTATTCGTCTGCTGGCGAATGTTGCGGGCCAGCGCCTGGGTCAGCTGGGGACTCAGCATCAGCTGTCCGCGCTCGGCGCTCACGATCGCCTGCAGTAGCTCCTCAGGCTCTACATCTTTCAGCAGGTAGCCGTCGGCACCCGCGCGCAGAGCGGCGATAACGTGTGTGTCAGTGCCTGCCCCTACAAGAAGATTTACTTCAACTGGAAGAGTGGCAAGTCGGAAAAGTGCATTTTCTGCTATCCACGCATAGAGGCCGGTATGCCCACGGTATGTTCCGAGACCTGCGTGGGCCGCATTCGCTATCTTGGCGTGCTGCTGTATGACGCCGACAAGATTCTGGAGGTCGCGTCCACGGAATCGGAGCAGGACCTGTATGAGAAGCAACTGGAAGTATTTCTGGACCCCAATGATCCTGCGGTAATCGCCCAGGCGCGCAAAGACGGCATACCCGATTCGGTCATCGAGTCTGCCCAGCAGTCACCGGTATACAAGCTGGCGGTGGACTGGAAACTGGCACTGCCGCTGCACCCGGAATATCGCACCATGCCCATGGTGTGGTATGTACCGCCGCTGTCGCCGATCCAGGGCGCTGCGGATGCCGGCCATATCGGCATGAGCGGTGTGATACCCGATGTGGATTCCCTGCGGATTCCCATCCAGTACCTGGCGAATATGCTGACCGCGGGCGATGAAAAGCCGGTAAGCCTGGCCCTGAAGCGATTGCTGGCGATGAGAGCCTACAAACGCGGCCAGCATGTAGAGGGTGTGGAAGACCTGCAGGTGCTGGAGGACGTGGACCTCAGTGTGGACCAGGTTGAGGAAATGTACCGCTATCTGGCCATCGCCAATTACGAGGATCGCTTTGGTGTGCCAACGGCACACCGCGAGGACGCGCTCAAATACGCACAGCAGGAGGCCAACGGCTGTGGTTTCAGTTTTGGCAACGGCTGTAGCGACGGTAACAGCGAGATGAATATGTTCGGCGGCAAGAAGATCAACCGCAAGGACGTTATCAACTCTGTACAGATCTGGGAGGAATAGGCATGCGCATACTCAAGGTTATCTCCCGCTTACTGGATTACCCGGTGGCGGACATACGCAGTTATCGCGCCGACCTGGCCATGGAGATCAGCAGCGCCCGGGAGATTTCTCCGGAGATGCGCGGTGAACTGTTGCAGGTGCTGGAGCGCTTATGTTCCGGGGAGTTAATGGATGCCCAGGAGAACTATGGAATATTGTTCGACCAGGGTCGCTCTCTTTCCCTGCACCTGTTCGAGCACGTACATGGCGAATCCCGGGATCGTGGCCAGGCCATGGTGGACCTGATGAATATCTACCAGCAAAACGGCTTCGAGCTGGATGCGCTTGAACTGCCCGATTACCTGCCGTTATTTCTCCAGTACCTGGCCACCCGCCCGGACCTGGAAGTGCGCGAGTGGCTGGCTGATGTGGCGCCGATTATGGCGCAGGTCGCCGCTCGGCTGGAGGAGCGTGGTGACCTTCGGTGGTCCCGAGGACAGCTGTACAAGCCAGGCCACCAAACCTGCAAACGACATTGAACCACTGCACTGGGTAGAGGCGCCTGTCGCCACAACCGCCCCGGACCAGCAACCTGCAACTGCCGCCAGAGGGGGATATGCCTCATGAACCTCGATATGAACACTGTGCTGTTTGCACTGTATCCCTACATCGCTATTGCAGTTTGCGTGGTGGGTTGCTGGATTCGCTTTGACCGGGAACAGTATACCTGGCGGGCCGGTTCCAGCCAGCTGATGCGAACCCGAGGCATGGTCATTGCCAGCAACTGTTTCCATATAGGTATTCTGTTTATTTTGTTTGGCCATTTTTTCGGGCTACTGACACCGGCTTCGCTTTATCATCACGTGATTACCACTGAGCAGAAGCAGTTGCTGGCGATTGTTTCTGGCGGCGCCTTCGGACTATTGTGCCTGGTAGGCCTGCTTATGCTGCTGCATCGGCGTATAATCGACCCGCGAGTGCGTGCTACCGGAACCAACGGAGACCTGGCGATTCTGGTTTTACTATGCATCCAGTTGCTGCTGGGACTGGCTACTATCTTCGCCTCGGTGCAGCACATGGACGGTTCGGTGATGCTGCTGCTGGCCGGATGGGCCCAGAGCGTGGTGACCCTGCAGCCTGCCCAGGCAGCGGCCCTGCGTTCGCGCCTGTGGGCAGAATCGGCAAGCCTGTATGGATTCAACGTATTTGGCGAGTTCGACAATGTCAGTGTAGTAGGTGCCGATGACTATAATTCGACCGAGAATGGCAAAACCCGGTACCCGGTGGTCGCCGATCCCAAAGGTACCGAGGTCAACCAGGTGTATCTGAAGTACACCATGGATTCCGCCAATGGCATCTACGGTCGCCAGCGGATAAATTACAGTAACCAGCGGTTTGTGGGTGGCGTGGCCTGGCGCCAGAATGAGCAGACCTTCGATGGTTTTCGCGGCAACTGGCAAATGCTGGATAACGTCAATGTCGATTACAGTTACGCCTATCGGGTGCATCGGGTATTCGGTCCGGATGACGGTGCAAACCCCGCTGAGTGGTCGGGTGATAACAACTTCGTCTATGTGGACTGGAAGGTTGCCGAGGGTCACCAGATTGGCGCTTTCGCCTATATTGTGGATGTAGACTCCCGTAACAGCTATCCCGCCGGTAAAACAGTAAACAACTCCAGCGAATCTGCGGGCCTGGAGTACATTGGTAATGTCATGGGGCTGCGCCTGCGTGCAGCTTATGCCAGGCAGTCTGATGCGGGCGACAGCGAGCTGGACTACGACGCCAACTACTACCTGGCGGAAGTCGGCGGCGACCTGGGGCCAGTGTCCCTGACTGGCGGCTACGAAGTGTTGGCCGCTGGTGATGGCGTGGGCTTTGCAACACCGCTGGCAACCCTGCACAAGTTCCAGGGCTGGGCGGATAAATTCCTGAGCACCCCGGCTGACGGTGTCGAGGACATGTACCTGAAGGTGTCGGGCAAGGTGGGACCGGTAAACCTGGAAGCGGTGTACCACGATTTCCAGGCTGAGGACTCCTCCCGGGACTACGGCACGGAAGTGGACCTGGCAGCGACCTGGCCAGTGAACAAGTTGTTTACTACCCAGCTGAAATACGCGGGTTTCAGTGCTGACAACGACAACTCGGGCTTTACCGATACCGACAAATTGTGGATTACCCTGCAACTGAAAATCTAGCGGGAGTTCATCTCCAGGCTTTGCTGGCCGGCCGAGCCCGGGCAGCGTGACTATATGGAACATTAATCGAAGTTACTTCACTGATGAAAAACCCAAAGAGGATACATGTTATGAGCTATGAAAACTTTGCTCTGCTGAAGACGACAGTTGACGCAGGGGTTGCCACGGTCGTTATCGATAACCCGCCCATCAACCTTTTCGACATGCCAATGATTGAGGAGATGACCCGGCTCGGCACGCAACTGGAGGAGGATGACGAGGTGAGGGTTGTCGTTTTCGAAAGCGCCAACCCTGATTTCTTTATCGCGCATGTCGATGTGAACATGATCCTTGGCATTCCCGTTACGAGCGTGGAGAAGCCGACAAAGCTGTCGTTCTTCCACGAAATGCTGGAGAAGTTCCGCACCATGCCGAAAGTAACCATCGGCAAGGTCGAAGGGCGTGCCAGGGGCGGCGGCAGCGAATTACTGCTGGCACTGGATATGCGTTTTGGCGCTATCGGCAAGGCGGTATTGAACCAGCCTGAGATCTCCAGCGGGATTATTCCCGGCGGGGGCGGCTCGACGCGCTTACCCCGGCTTATCGGTCGAGGCAGGGCGCTCGAGGTCATCATGAGCTGCGAGGATTTCTCCGCGGAACTGGCCGAGCGCTATGGCTATATCAATCGCGCACTGCCGCCGGAAGAAGTGGGCCCCTTCGTGGATAAACTTGCGCGCCGCATTGCCTCCTTTCCGCCCCAGGCCATTGCCCTGGCCAAGGCCGCGGTGGATGCGGGGGAAGGCATGCCTACAAGACAGGCACTGATGGAAGAAGACCACTGCATGAACCAGGCCCTGGCAACTGACGCGGCCAGGGAAGGAATGCAGCGCTTTCTGGACAACGGCGGACAGACCCGTGAGGTGGAACTGGAGCTGGGTGAGGTGATAGGGCAAATGGCGGTACCGGCAAATTAACTTCGCCGGATAGCAGCAAACTGACAGCGATTCCTGGTTCGGCCAGGAGATCTTCGATGCGACACAGGTCAGCAAATTGTGTCATATTGCGATCGAGTGATAATAATGCGTCGGGGACCATGACAAACACACCTCTGTCAATTCTTTGCTCGCTGGGCATGACACTCATACTCGCGGCCGCCAACCCATCCGAAGCCGGCAATACCCAGTCGGAATCGCGGCCGCGAATAGGCCTGGTACTGGGCGGCGGCGGTGCCAAGGGTGGCGCTCATATCGGCGTGCTGCGGGTACTGGAAGAATTGCGCATACCTGTCGACTGTGTGGCCGGTACGAGCATGGGTGCACTGGTAGGGGCCACGTATGCGGCGGGTGTGCCGCCCGAAATGATAGAGTCCCAGGTGCTGGCGGTGGACTGGGCGGCAACCGTGGGCACTGCCGGTAATCGCGACGAGATGCCGATCCAACGCAAGCTGGGGAGCGCGGCCTATACCAACAACCTTGACCTGGGGATCAAGAATGGCAAATTGCGCGGCTCCGGTGGATTCCTTAATACCCAGTATATCGATGACCTGCTCAGGACTCTCGTTTCAGGTGCGCGCAATGTCGATAGCTTCGACGACCTGCCCATACCCTTTCGCGCGGTGGCAACTGACATGGTGTCCGGTGAAATGGTGATCCTCGCTGACGGCGATCTGTCGGTGGCCATGCGGGCCAGCATGGCTGTGCCAGGCGCATTCACACCGGTAATCATAGGCGACCAGATACTGGCGGATGGGGGCCAGATGCGCAACGTGCCGGTAGATATCGCCAGGCAGATGTGTGGCGACATCATCATCGCCGTATCACTCGAAACCCCGCCGCCCTCCGCCGAAGATCTGGGCTCGGCGTTGGCAATGGCCGCGCGCTCACTTGATGTGATGATAGATGCGAATTCAAGAGCGCAGCTGGCAACACTCACTGAAGGCGATGTGAGTATTGTGGTGCAAATGGGCGACATACGCTCGGGCAGCTTCGAGCGGGTGCCGGATACGATTCCCCTGGGCAGGGCGGCGGCCCTGGAAAACTCGGCCGCCCTGGCCCGGTACTCCCTCCCCCCGGAAGAATATCAAGCGTGGCGGGAGAGGATTACCCGTGATTACGGCAGGCCGTTCAGAGTGGCCGGGATAGAAGTGGTCGGCCTTGACCGGGTCTCCCCGGAATACGTAGAAGACGCCGTCGAAGTGACCCGACCGGATGCCGAGGTGACGCCAGGAGACATTGCATCGGACGCCCGGCGAATTTTTGCACTTGGCGATTTCGAATCGGTGCGCTATCGGGTCACTGACACAGACGAAGCCACGACCGTCGAGTTCCACCCGCTGGAAAAGTCCTGGGGGCCCAATTTTGTCGATTTCGACCTGGGCCTGGGCTGGGGAACCGGCGGGGACATAGCGCTGATCCTGCGCGCCGAACACAGGCGGGCCTGGATCACCTCACTGGGTGGACATTGGGACAACGTCGTACAGATCGGCACCGATACGGAGTTACGCACGGGCCTTTACCTGCCGCTTGAATCGCGGCAACGCTACTTCATAGAACCCCACCTGCGCGCCACCCGGTACTACGAGGATATCTACGACGATGGGGACAGAATTGCCGAGTATGATTTCGTCGAGAGCTACGGCCAGTTGGATTTCGGGGTCAATTTCGGTAAAACGGCGCAGGTACGAGTCGGCGTGCGTGAAAGCTGGAACAGGGTCAGGCTGGAAACGGGTCCGCGAGAGTTGTTCCCGGAGGAGGGAAACACACACGAGTCCGACCTCATACTGCAGGGAAAATACGATACCCGCGATGTGGCAGGCCTGCCTGGACGGGGCAATCTTCTTGTCGGGCGTTACCTGTCCTCCGGATCCTGGCTGGGTGGCAATGAATCCTACGGCGCGGCGGAGGCACTGGCGCTGATGGTACTGCCCGTGGGGGGCGATGCACTGAATATCTTCGCCGGTGGCGGGATCGATGCGAGCGGCGAACTGCCCTCTTACCGAAGGTATCGTGTCGGCGGAGTACTGAGCTTTCCCGGCCTCCAGCGCCAGCAGTTGCGCGGGGACAACTACTGGCTGCTGGGCACCAATTACAACTGGCGCCTGGCGGACATCCAGTCGCTGTTCGACCAGGCTATCTACGGTGGGCTGCGCCTGACCACGGGCCACGTCGGGGGGCGAATCGACAGTACCGACGAAGATCTGCTTACCGGCCTGGCCGTCACTCTCAGCGGTCGGACACCGATCGGGCCGTTCCTGCTGTCCCTGGGCGGTGTGGACA
>Ga0316193_10000509_pt1 | contig 24254 bp, 25 predicted proteins | sample MerIslsedime2_MG_FD_207735 | JGI IMG/M metagenome (GOLD analysis project Ga0316193, IMG submission 207735) | Coastal sediment microbial communities from Maine, United States - Merrow Island sediment 2 | ecosystem: Environmental > Aquatic > Marine > Coastal > Sediment | place: USA: Maine... | reverse complement strand
GGCTGACCCCCACCAGTTCAACCTGTCGTTTATCGACAAACTCTTGTGCCAGCAGGTAATCCAGTGCCAGTAAAACAGCCGGTACCGTATCACGCACCGTTTGCTGATATTGCCGCACATCAAAGCGCCTTATCCCCTCTTGCACCCACTCATCGTGGTGAGGGTAAGATACTGCGGCGAGGATAATGGCCTGTTGTTGCGGGACATGATCGACCGCATCGCGGCCAGTGCGTTGCCCGCCAAGAATGAGCACAAGGGGATGGGGATGGGCCTGCGCGATGCGTCGTTGCGGAAGCCGTAGAGTGATCTTGACGTTCAGGCCGCTATTCGAGCGTAAGCTTATATGCCGAAAGATTGAGTTGCCTTCTTGCCATTCCCGTTCGATATCGATCGATTGCAACAAGCCCTTGCGCTGATAAAACTCATCGCTCGGGTCGGACAAATCCGGCAGCAGCGACCAGACCACATAAGAAGGGACAAGGATACATAATGCCAGCACACTCCACAGCAGCATACGAAACCAACTGAAACGTGATGGCCTATCCCCTTTATATCGCATTTAACACACTCAATTTATTCCTTCCTGCTCTTATCGGCAGGTTCGTCCTTAAATAAAGCCTTTAGCGGGTCGATGGCCTCACCCGCCTGTAGAGCCTGCTGGCCAAATCCATTTGATGGCTCATCTATTTCACCAAACAAGGCCTTTAACTCTGCCGCGGCCTGTTTGACCTTATCAAATTGTTTCGTATAGGCATCCGGCTTGAGCCTGAGATAATGACAGAAGTTGGCCAGGTCAGGCTCACGTGCCGCCTCGGCCAGTTCATGATCACAATGATCACGCATACGAGGATTGTAATAACGGCACATATAACAAACGTGGAGATCGGCATTGCAGGCCCGGCACCTTTCCAGACGTGGAAACGGTTTTGCTATCGCCTGTAAGGCTTCGCCACAACGCCAGCAAACAAATCGTCTTGGCATGTTCTGCACCTCCCGTTCATCGCCAGCAATATCTGTTTAGAATTTTAATTTTTGTCGTAAGCGTTGCCACCAGCTTTGAGACTGTTCTTGCAGTGCCGGCAGGTCTTCTATCGGTTTTGGCGGCAACAGACTGATGATCCAGCCAGGCGGAATAGGTTCACGCCCGATACCACACACCACCCCCAGGTTTTTCGGATTATAGATCTTGATATAGCTCGGTTCCGTCTTGCTATCGACATAAATAATACCGCAGTAATCTTCTTCATGCTCTTTACGCAGACGTGCATCGATATCTTCAATAAAGCGGCATAGGTCTTCTACATTGGCCGTTTTCTCAGGGGGATTGTTGCCTATCGTGTAAATATACCAACCTGCTCCGGCACGCTCACGCACTATCGCCCAGAAGGCATCCACATCATGCCAGCGCAACAGGCTGGTGAAGGCACCACGGTAGGTTTTATAAAAAGGCTCGATTTGTTTAGTCATCATTTTTTTCAATCACCAGACAAGGCTGCAAACAGCGCCAGGTTACTTTGGCGTCCGCTGTTGATAGCGAATTTTTCCATCACTGCGGCATGACACCCTCGGTTATTTTATATCATGCCAGTTTTTTTTCTTACGCAGGCGCCCCTCATCACGCAGTTGTTTGACAAAGCTTTGAAAGTCGGGTTTATTCTCTACCTGCTGGAGGGCGGCAATATGATCAAAAACATCCGAGTAGAGTTTCAACACCCGTACCCGCTGTAACCACTTCAGTGCCTCGCCACCTTGTTCCGCATCACAACATGCCAGTTGGTAGAATAGCCACAGTACCTTCATAGAGATCTCGGCCAGGTTACCGTGCATATCTTCCTGCGGGGTAAACTTTTGTGCCAGACAACGTATCAAGTAGGCGTAGCCCATCGCCGGCAGCCTCACCGATGTGTCCTTTCTATCGAGCGTCAACATAACAAAATCAAGCATGGGCAGGAGTTTGATCTTCTCCTGTCCCATAAAATTGATCAGGATCTGTCCCTGATCAACGGGATTCAACATAAATGCCGTGGTATGCCAATAGACCTGGTTACGCAACAGCACATCACCGTCATCCGATAACACCTTCTTTGCAAGCACAAGCAGCTGTGCATGGTCAGTATATTGCAAGGCCTTGGTGAGTAACTGGAGTAGCTCCCGGGTACGGCATTGTTGCCACATCCCCAGCAAAGGAATAAGCAATTCTTTAAATACAGGGATAGAAGCGTCACCCTGTAAGATGCCGTGCAGGCCGGGCAGGAAATCGACATTTTCCTCAATCAATGCTTGCCACATGGCCAACAAGGCCTCGGCAACCAAGGCCGGTTGTGTCTGCAATAGTTCTTCATACCAGTCATCCTGATGAAAGGTACTGAGACTGTGATGAAAGACCAGGGCCGCTTGCAGGCTGGCCTTGGGTAGTCGGCCAAGTTGCTCCGGCTGTTGTTGCATGATCAGACCCATACCGGCCAACACCACAAAACCAACCGGCAGGGTCTCTTGCTTGTGCATGGCCCTTGCGATCAGCGCTGGCCCAGGTAAATCATCACGCTGTAATAAGGCCACCGTCCCCTGCTTGATTGCCGCGGCCAGTTCCGTATTGGCCAATAGCTCGATGCGTTGCTCTGGTGAAACACGACTGTCGATGTCATAGAACAGGCCGAGATAGGCCTTGGCGAAGGGCTCGAGGACATCCAGTGCCTCGCCCGCACGAATCGCATCCAGGCGAGTTAATAGGCTTGAATCATTTTCCTGACGCGTATGGGCAAAATCCACAAATAACCTGCCTGGCTTGTTTGAAATAGGACATGCTCATCATCATAACACAGCCCACCCCTGCATTTTTAAAACCGCGTAGCTTACATGGTGTGGTGACTCACAACACCTTCTCTCTACCCTGCAATTGGGTTCTGATCACATCCGCGACGCGAAAGGCATTCGCATAGATCGTCCAGGTATAGGGCACACTGCCACCGGTCGGCATAAAGCTGCCATCCGTGACAAACAGATTATCGACACCGTGGGCGCGACAATCTTTATCCAGCACGGAAGTCCTGGGATCATCACCAAAGCGGCAACCCCCGGCGACCAGGTTGGGTGGTGGTGAACCACTGACACTGCCGCTGATATTTTCCGCGCCCATCTGTTTTAATACCGCTTTGGCCTTCTCAGTTAGATATTCCCCGACGACCAGATCATGATCATGATAACCAACACGTATCTTCGCCACCGGCATGTGCCATTTATCCTTGATGGTGTTATCGAGTGAGACAAAGCAATCCGCCGTCGGTAACCAATCGTTGAATACCTCAAAACGCAGTGATTGCGCCTCGGTAAAGGTCTGTTTCAGTTTCTGCTTCAATGCACTGCCCCACACCAGGTTGCCGTCATCGTCCCACTTCACACTGTTTGCACGGCTAATGGCATTGGGGTGGCGCAGGAGAAAATCGATGGTACCGCCCTTGGCCTGGCCCAGTTTTCTGTCCTCAATAAAATACCAGTCCTGCAGGCCACGATTGACAAAGGGGCCACGCAGCTTGAGCTCATCGCCAAAGCGGGCATAAGGGAATTCACCATAACCGGAACCGCCGGCGGAAAACAGCAGGTTCTTGCCAACCTGTTCGTAATGATTGGCAAGGCCCTTGGGGTGCTTGGGTCCGGTGGATAATAAAAGCAGTCGTGCTGTCTCGATGGCCTGACAGGCGACCACATAGATGCTGGCCTTGACTGTCTTTGTCCTGCCTTTGGCATCGACATACTTCACCCCGCTTATCCTGCCCTTGGCATCGGTCATGAGTTGATTGACCTTGGCACCGGCCCTGATAATACACTTGCCTGTGGCCACGGCCTGGTTCAGTAATGCGGCACGGGCACTGCCCTTGGCACCACTGGAACAACCATAACTGCCGCAAAAACCGGAGTATTCGCAAGCACGTCGTTGCCCCACGGCATGCGGTAATATGGCACGGGGTGTCGGTAATGGGTGCAGTTGCATCGACCTGCAGGCCTTATCGATCAGCTTACTCATCGGGTGTTCACGCGTGGGCGGATAAGGAAACCCCTTTGTCGAGCGTGGCTCGGCAAAGGGGTGGGGCGTGACCACGCCGGAGATCCCCACCACCTGTTCCACCTTGGTGTAATAGGGCTCCAGATCTTCGTACGCGATGGGCCAGTCGACCACGTTGGCATCCTTGATGGGGCCAAACTCGCTCAGCAGGCGAAAGTCCTTTGGCTTGAGGCGATAGAAATATCCGCTCATAAAGTTGGAAGAACCACCGACACAGTTGCCATTCCAGAAGTCCCAACCCGATTCACTGGTGGCCTCAGCGGCCCAGCGGTAATTCCCCGCCTCATCCTGGCCGGCGTAATCCTCGATGACGTGCTGTTCATCCCGCAGGTTCGGGGTGTAGACACTGCGCCGGCAACAGGCCAGCTCATCTTTATAAAAATCCTGTTCTGTAAACCAGGGCCCCTTCTCCAGGACCACAACATCATAACCCGCCCTTGCCAATTCATAGGCCACCGGGCTGGCCCCTGCACCGCTACCAATGATGCACACGTCAAAATCGTTCATGTGCGTGCCTTGAGTAGGGCAAAATAAGCTTTGTCTTTGGGGGGTAGCGGAAAACCGGGTTGATGTTCCAACCAGCGCCAGCCTGTCCCATCGGGATTACCGCCATACACGGGTGAGCTTAACAGGGCCTCGAAGATATAGAGCAACAAGGTGGCCAGCCAGTTTTCTCCAGCCTCACTGCTGGCGATCCTTTGCAACACCTGTTCAGCTTGCGTGGCATCCAGCCTTTTAAATGCCTTACCTGACAGTTGCTGTGCCACACCATTTAACCAGTCGACACCATTGAGCATAAAGTCACGCTCTTCTGCATCCATGTCTGCTGCATCGAGGACTGACTTTAAATACGATGTGGCACGGATATCCTGTGCACCGGGACCATTACCATCCTGTGGAAACAGGTGTTGCTGTACCACGGCAAGGCTTTGCCATGGTTCATCTTGTAAAATGGAGGCGTCATTATGATTTTCTTTGGCACATGCCGGCAAGGCCGCCAGCATTGGCCATGCCCGGATCAGGCTAGCAGACCTGAGCAGGTCCGAGAGGAACTCGCGTCGTTGTTGTGATTGAATGAACTTGTCACGTAATGATGGTGATAAGGATTCATCCCACTTTTTCAGTGTTGCGTGTATTCGTCTATGCTGTCGGTCTGTCCTGCGCATGCTGCAACAATAACATTGTTGTGTGGTAAAGTCGCATGGCCATGTAAAATCCCCTAGATGTCCTGCTGATAAAAATATCTCTATCATGACTGGTGATATTAGCTATGCTGCAGGTAGAATGATAAAAAATAAATCACCTAACATAGCCACTACCCCAGAAACGGAATCACACTTGGCTGCACCGATTATTACGGCGCATGAATTGCGTAAACACTATGGCGACTATATTGCCGTCGACGGGATCGATTTCACTATCCCCCGTGGCAAGTGTTTTGGCTTTCTGGGCCCGAACGGGGCTGGCAAGACCACCACCCTGCGCATGATCCTGGGCATCACGCCCTTAAGCAGCGGCAGGCTGTCGGTATTTGACCTGGCCGTTTCCGAACATGGGCGTGATATCCGTGCCCACACCGGTACGGTTCCGCAGGCCGATAATCTCGACCCCGACTTTACCATTGTGGAAAACCTGCGCATGTATGCCCGATATTTTGGTTTGCCCCTAAACGCACAGCTTGAACAACGCATCGACACACTACTGGAATTTGCCGCCCTGAGTGAGCGGCGAAATGCCAGGACCGATACCCTCTCCGGCGGTATGCAGCGGCGCCTGACCATTGCCCGTGCCCTGATCAATGACCCTGATCTGATCATCCTGGACGAACCAACCACCGGCCTCGACCCCCAGGCAAGACATGTCATCTGGTCGCGCCTGAATGAACTGCGCGAGCAGGGCAAGACCCTGCTGCTGACCACCCACTATATGGAAGAGGCGGAACGCCTGTGTGATGAACTGATGATCATGGATCATGGCCGCATCCTGGACCAGGGCTCACCGGCCGAGCTCATCCGACGCCACGTCGAACCGGAGGTGATCGAGTTACGCGGTTGCGATATGGCGACGATTGACACCATCCGCAGCAATATACACGACTGCCGCGTGGAGCACCTGGGCAATAGCCTGTATTGCTATACCCATGACTCGGCACCACAACTGGAATATCTTCGCAACGAACATGGGCTCACCTTTATGCATCGTCCCAGCGGTCTGGAAGATGTCTTTCTCAAGCTGACCGGGCGGGAGCTGCGCGACTAATGAACCTGTGGCAACCTCCCCGTATCCGCCGCAACGCCCTCGCCATCTGGCATCGTAACGTACTGGTGTGGCGCCGCTTGCTGGGTCCGGCCATAGTATTGAACTTTGGCGAACCGACCCTCTATCTCCTCGGCCTGGGTTATGGTCTGGGTTTTTTCATTGGTGAGATGGATGATATGCCCTATCTTAGTTTTCTCGCCTCGGGCATCGTCGCCTCCTCGGCCATGACCACCGCGAGTTTTGAAGGCATGTATTCCGTGTTTACCCGTATGGTGACGCAACGCACCTATGAGGCGATCATGGCCACCCCCACCGACATCGATGACATCCTCGCGGGTGAGATGATCTGGTGCGCCACCAAGAGTGTGATCAGCGCCACAGCCATCCTCATCGTGGCCTTGTTTCTGGGGGTGGTGCAGGGATGGCAGGCCATCCTGGTGATCCCGGTGGTGTTTCTCATCGGCCTCTGCTTTGCCGGGCCGGCGATGATCATGAGCGCCTTCGCCACGAATTATGACTTTTTTAATTACTACTTCGTGCTGGTGGTCACCCCCATGTTTCTGCTCTCGGGTGTGTTTTATCCCATCGACACCCTGCCGGCCATAATGCAGGGGTTTGTGCAATTCCTGCCCCTGACTCATGCCGTGGCCCTGACCCGGCCCCTGGTGACGGGCATCCCCCTGACCCAAGCGCTGTTACACCTCGGCGTGTTGCTGGCCTATGCCACCGTGAGTTATTACCTTGCCGTGGTCCTGGTGCGTAAACGCCTGTTGGTATAAAAATAAAAAACCGGTGCAACCTCTCGGTCACACCGGTCTTGTCTTAAAGGTCAAACTGGATTAAGCGGTTTCGGTCAGGTTGGCCTGAATCGCTGCGATGACCGCCTCACTTGAGGTGGCGTCAACGGTGATCAGCAAACCTTCCTGGTCGTAAAAGCCAATCAGTGGTGCCGTCTTTTCATTATAGGTCTCCAGACGATGGCTGATGGCCGCTTCGGTTTCGTCTTCACGTTGTACCACCGGGCTGCCACACTTGTCACACACACCTTCCTGTTTGGGTGGATTGCTCTTGACGTTGTAAATGGCCTGGCACTCGGTATTGGAACAGGTCCGGCGTGTGGTCAGGCGATCCAGGATCACATCGCGAGCTACGTCGATATTCACCGCCATATCCAGGCTAATATTCAATTTTTCCAACAGGGCCTTCAGTGCTTCGGCCTGGGGAATGGTGCGTGGGAAACCATCCAGCAGAAAGCCTTTTTCACAGTCCGGCTCTTGCAGGCGTGTCCCCATGATGCCCATGATCAACTCGTCCGGTACCAGGTCACCGGCCTTCATGTAGGCCTCGGCCTGTTGACCCAGTTCAGTACCCGCCTGTACGGCACCACGCAAGATATCGCCGGTGGAGATCTGAACAGAACCGTCTAATTTAGTCAGCAATTTGGCAACCGTCCCCTTACCCGCACCGGGCGCACCCAATAAAATCAGTTTCATCGCGTTTTCCTCGTCTTGTATCGACTATCGTTGTCTGCAAAAAAGAGTGCGCATTGTGCCCGCTCCCGGGTAGTGAATCAATATATAAGCCTGCCTTGGGCAGGCATAGAAAAGAGTATGAGTATCTGTTTTAAGGCAAAACATCAAGATGGCTTGGTTTGTCGCCATTGAACAAATTATACTACCGGGCCGTAACCCGTTTACCCTGCAGGATCAGCGCATGAGCCACCCGGACGAGCCCGAACTAAACGCCGAAGAATTACGGCAAAAGATCAAACTGGAAACAGGCCAACTCAGTTGGCAAGAACTCCAACGCCACTTCGCCCATGGTGTGGTCGTGGTGGTGAGTCAGGAGCTGGATTTGATCGAAGTCGCCGCTGCCTTTGCCGAGGATGACAAGGCGCGTTTTGAAGCGTGGATAGAGGCCAATAAGGTCTGGCGTGCCAAGGACGATGATGCCATACAGTGGCATGCAAGCAATGCCGAGTTCTGGTCCGCGGTGGTGGCGCCGTGGGTATTGGTTCAGCTTAAAGACACTAAAAACTGATACTTCATTATAAAATAATCCTTAGGACACAAGCTCCTGTTTCACCAGCCGCAGCTTCTCATCCCGGCTCAATTGTTTGATTTGATATTCCCTTTTCGTTGCCGAAGAGCGTGACCCAAGCACTTCCTGATAGATAAGTTCAACCGGTCGTCTGGCGCGTGTATAGCGTGCACCTTGTTTACTCGTATTGTGTTCTTCAAGACGTCGCTGAATGTCGATAGTGACACCGGTATAGAAACTACCGTCACAACATTTCAACATATAAACAAACCACGGTCGCTTCTTATTCGTCATTAAGTTTTCGCACGATATGATCTTCCAGTTGCTCTGGATGAATATACGTTTCCGATACCGCATGCTCACATACCGTCATCCCCGCCTGGCGTGTCGAGGCAGGATCATGTGTGATAAGGGGGTGCCAATCTTCCAGGCCTTGTCCCTGATAAAGACGACGATAGGCACAGCTTTCAGGCAACAACTGATATAATTCCGGTTTATCCGGGCTGAGCTGCAAACACGCCGGGACATTATGAAAACGGTTTGCATAATCGGTGCAACGACAGGTCCCGAGCTCCAGGAATTTACAGGCCACATTGGTGATATAGATTTCGTCCGTCGCCTCATCTTCCAGTTTCACCAGACAACAGAAACCACAGCCATCACAGAGTGATTCCCACTCGTCTTGTGACATGTCATGCAGCGATTTGCTTTGCCAGAATGGTTTGTGCAATGGCATGCTCTATCTTACTTCGGTCTGACCGGTGACCATTGCACCTGGTCACCAAGTAATGCCCTTATCATGCTCACCCTGTTTTCCAGATCACTTGCACCATACGGCCTGGCCGGGTGTTTGCCCCACACCGGCGCCGGCCAGGATGGGTCATCGGTGTAACGCACAATGTGATGCAGATGTAATTGCGGCACGACATTTCCCAGCGCGGCGATATTCATCTTGTCGGCATGGAACCCTTGCGCCAGGGTCTCGGCCAGCAAGACCGATTCCCGGCTGAGCTGGTTTTGATCGTCGACGCATAACTGGTAAATCTCGGTCATGGCTTCACGATCAGGAACGAGGATAAACCAGGGATAGCTGGCATCATTCATTAATAGCAGGTGAGACAGGGGAAATTGGCCAAGATAATAGGTGTCTTGTGCCAATTGAGGATGTATTTCTGCCATAAGCCCGTATACCCCGATGTTCAATCCAAGACGATGTCATCAAAACTTTGCACCTGGCGATGCGCCGCCGTCTCGTCAGGCCTTGACTCACGCACCAGCCAGATAGTGTGCATCCCGGCTGCCCTGGCGGCATCCAGCTCCTGTTCGATATCGGAAAGAAACAGAATCGCTTCAGTAGGCAAGCCGATCTTGTTGGCAATGGCGGTGTAGGCACTCGCCTCACGCTTGGCACCGATGCGGGTATCGAAATAAGCGCTAAACAGCGGCGTTAAGTCACCGGCATCACTGTAACTAAACAATAATTTTTGCGCCTGCACGGAGCCGGATGAAAAGACATAGAGTTTGATGCCCGCCTCATGCCAGCGTTTCAGGTTTTGTAGCGCATCGTCATACACATGACCGGTAAAATCTCCTTGTTTGAAGCCGGCTTCCCAAATCATACCCTGCAGGGCCTTGAGTGGCGTAATCTTTTTATCACTATCCATCCAGGCAATGAGCCGATCGATCAGCTCCTCGATGGAAAGCTCGGCGCCTGCCGCAAGGCGAGCATCATTCAGCTGTGACACCACACGAGGATCTTCAGCATGAGCACGGATAAACCCGGCCATACGTTCACGCGCATAGGGAAACAGGACCTCATGCACAAAACTCAGGGCCGAGGTGGTGCCCTCGATATCGGTGACAATGGCCTTGATCACACCCGTGTCGCCTTGAATTCGTCGAAGCTGGGAAAGCGTGTGGCAATATCACTGCCGGTAAACCTGCCCTCCCAACCATTCGGCGTGGTAAAAAAGCGAATACATTTAAAGCCGGGATTCTCACCCATATCAAACCAGTGTGTGGTGTTGGCAGGCACACTGATCAGGTCACCCCGTTCACACATCACCAGGTAGACCTTGCCGTCAACGTGCAGATAAAACAGGCCACTGCCATCGACAAAGAAGCGCACTTCAAAATCATCATGGGTATGTTCAGCGAGAAACTTTTGGCGCAAGGCTGCTTTGTCCGGGTGGTCGGCATGCAGGCTCACCACGTCCACGGAGATAAAGTGATACTGCTTGCTTAATTGGGCAATACTTTCGGCATAGGCGTCCATTACCTCATCCTGATCCGCCTGCGGGCTTAATGTCTGACTCGCTTCCCAGGCCTCAAACTGCACACCGATCGCATTCAGTCGAGCGGCGATCTCCCGATGGTCGGTAATGGTGATGGCATCATCTGCTAAATCATCACGATAGATTGTTAAGGCACTCATGTGTGGTTTAAACCCCGCAGTCGTAATTCACATTCAAATAAAAACTCAAACGCCTCGACGTGGCGCATGGCATCGTCCATATCCCGGCCCCAGGTATAAAAGCCATGGCCCTTGATCAAATAACCGTGCACCGGTTCTTCACATTGCATATAGGCCTCGACCTTTTGGGCCAGGCGCACAATATCCTGATCATTGGCAAACACCGGCACCACCACGGAACAGGCGTGTGTCTCAACACCGGTGAAGGCCTTGAGCAGTTCATAGTCCTGCAACACCAGCTCTTCCCCGGCAAGCCGGGAGAGCAAGGTGGCATTAACAGAATGGGGGTGTAACACCACCCCGGCATCGGGAAAATACCGATAGATTTGCAGATGCAGGCCGGTCTCGGCCGAAGGACGGCGTCCATCAAGGGAATTCCCCTCACGGTCGATCAGCATGATGTCATCTTCAGTCAAACGGCCTTTATGCCGACCTGAAACGGTAATGGCGATGTGCCCGTTTGACAAGCCTGCCGAAAAATTCCCACTCGTGGCCGGCACCATGCCCTGTTGATACAGGCCATGACCCGCCTCAATGAGCTCTTTTGCGCGTTGCTGAAATTCACTGGCGTGCTGTGCAGGTATTGGCATGCTCGAACCCCGGGTTATAGAGCCAGGATCGTAGCCTATCTTCGCTTTGGAAATCCACTCTCAGGGCATGGAGTCTGGTCGTCGGGCCGAAAAAAGCCGAAAACAGGTTTTCCACCAGAGGAGCAGAATCGAGATTTTTTACTGCAGTTTATAATAGGCGGGGGTAATTTCACTCACGATGTGATCATAACCCCAGATCCGGTTGCGCCCCAGGGCCTTGGCGCTATAACAGGCAATATCGGCCGCATTCAGTACGTCCGCTGCCGTACCGCTGCTTTCATTGATCTCCAGCATACCGATGCTGACACCGACCGTGTAGACCCTGCTCTTCCACGTAAAGCGAAAATCATTCACCACGCCACGTATCAACTCGGCAATCTCCCGGCCCTGTCGCAGGTCGCAACTATGCAGCAGCACTCCAAACTCATCGCCCCCCAGGCGGGCAAGGATATCACTGCGGCGTATTTTCTCTTCCATCAATTTTGAGAGTTTCTGTAATAACTTATCGCCGGCAGCATGGCCACTGATATCATTTACCTTCTTAAACTCATCCAGGTCCATATACAGCAGGATATGTTCGTTGTCATATTGCTTCGCATTATCGATAAAGCCTTGCAGATGTATTTCAAATTCAAGCCGATTGGCCAGACCAGTGAGGGCATCATGGCGGGCCTGCCATGACAATTGCCGCTCGATATTCCGTGCATGGGTGACATCACGGAAGACGAGCACCTTGCCGATCAGTTCACCGTCATTGTTATAGATGGGTGAGGTATTGTCTTCAACGACATATTCATGTTCGCCACGTGTCTTCAGCATACTATAACGTTGCAAACCGACAACCTGCCCGGCGAGCTTACTATTTGCCGGATGCTTGATCTGTTCGCCGGTATCTTCCCGCACGGTACGATAGACATGGTCGAGATGTAAACCTACGGCCATCTTATTAGGCCAACCAGTGATGCGCTCTGCAATCGGGTTGAGATAGGTGATTTTTGCATCGGCATCAACCGTAATAACCGCATCGCCAATGGCCTTTAAAGTGACCTCAAGATGTTCCTTTTCCTTGAACATGGCCCTTTCCACATCACTGATACGAGAAATGACAAACCGGACAATGGCGATAAACAGAAGTATGGCCGTAAGGCCAAGGGCAAAGATAGTCCAGTAAACATTGCTGTACTGTTCCTTCATATCGGACAAGGCCACGCTTCCTGCCTGTTGTACCGCGGCATGTAACTGATCAAATATCGACAGCAGTTTCATTTCCTTCGGAATGCCGACATCGATAAACACCTTCACATCGACAAGCTTGTTATCAATGACATCCTCAATAATCTCTTCCTGCAGGGGTTGGGCCTTTTTAGCAAAGTCGAGGGCCTGTCGAAAATAAAGGCTTTCCTCTTTACTCAAGGCCATGGACTGGAATGCATCACGTGCCCGAGTGAAATCTCTTGCCAGGCCTTTAAAGCGCATAAACTCTTCATCTTTATCAAAGGCATCTTTATACAGCGAGATAGAAAACATGCTTAAGGTACGTTCACGTACAATATCCCGCATGCTCGTAACAAGCTGGAGTTTTTGTTTGGTTGTCTTTTCAACGCCTTGTTGAAGTTCATCAACCTGGCTCACCCACTCCAGGCTAACGATGACCACACTCCCCAATAACAGGATCACCATAATAAAGCCTATGGTAATCACGGTCTTTGGATAGCCTCGGTTAAGTGGCACAAATTCCCCCAGAAATTTGAATGGTATGCTTTAGACTTCTTCCTTTCGACATTGATATCAATTTATTCTGCGCCGATCAATATTCTCACGCAGAAAAATCGATAATATCTATAAAATAGATAATTTGCTCGGGAAACTACTTAGTACATAGATTGCAATGAGATAGAAAAAACAGCCCTTCGGCCTATTTATTATATGTATTTAACATAAGGATACTATTTTTCGACCACCATCAATGGCACAAACATCTCCTCCTGGCTGGTCCCACCATGCACGCCAATCGGCACATAAGCCGACTCACCCAGGAGCCAGTCCTTGATGATATAGTTTTCTTTCATGATCAAGGCATAATGCCCTATCCTGTTCTGTAGCTGTGGATGCATTTGTCCGACACCAAAAAAATGTCCATCGATTAAGTCCTGGCTCGGCATGAGCTCGGCATAGGGATTGAGTTCCTCCTGCACATAACTCACGAACTGTGCCTCTTTATGTGGGTGAACATAACAATAGGCCACCCGCGGTTCGCCACACAGTGGCAATAGCAGTGAATCCTGCATAACGGGATGATCGTGCAATTGAATAAGACTCGATGGCCCCACATCAATAAAACCATGATCGGCTGTCACCAACACCGTTGTTTCCGTCCCGGCAAGATCATTTAACAAGACCGCAAACATTTCATCCAGTTGCGCGAAGTGTGCTGCCACTTTTGCACTGGCATTGCCAAACTCATGGGAGAAGCGATCAAAGTCAGGCCAGTAGGCGTAGATATATTTTTTCGCGTCATCGGATTTAACGATATTGACAATATTATGAAAACATTCCGACATGCTGCCATAGGCATGTAAAAAGGCACTGCCTGAATGGGCGACATTGTATTCCGAGTGAATAATCAATTCCGGTGCAACCACATAGGAGGCGCGATCGATACGGTTAAATAGCGGCTCATGATTATAGAGCTTGTTGATATCAAAGCTGTCCTGCCCGAAGCTTGCATTTGGCATTCGCGGCCGGCAGGGTAAGACAGCGGTAACACAGCCCAGTTCTTTCAGGTACACATACCAGCCCGTCAAGCCATGTTGTTGTGGTGCCAGCCCGGTCATGAAGGTCGTTATGGCCGATGCCGTGGTAGTAGGAAAAACAGAGGTCAATTTTGCCTTTAGATATTGCTGGAAGCTACTACCGGCACCCACCTTCATGAGGTAGTCATAACCTAAACCATCAATCACGAGTAACACCACATTGCGGCTGTTTTTGATTGCGTCACTATTCAGGTTTGTGAGTAAGGGATAGCCATTATCCACACCACCCATGGCACTGAATAGCGTGCTCATGAGGTTAACCAAACTGTTTCCACTGAAATCGGGTTTGTGCATAACTCAACTCAAGCTTGTTGATAGCGTAAAACACCGGCGATCAGACTGCTCAGTGATCGATGTGAACTTCCTCGGCCGCGGCAATGGCCGCTTCAAGATCAATTTGATCAGGATTATCGATACTGTGTCTGACCTGTTCTTCTTTGAGTTCATCCTGCTCCATGCAGCTGTGACGACCATCAGCATCCTGAATATAAGCGGCCCAGGGACAAATTTTGTTAAAAGCCAAATGATTTACAAAAATTATACAAGCGTGGCACAAACACGTTGTAACGCATCATACCCTTGATGGTAAACCCGGTTGTTGCACCAGCGATATTGGCAAACAAAAATGGCATACTATTAATAATGTTTTTTAAATCGATCAAACAGACACAGCACGACCCGGGCTGCTAATAAACAGTATAGTGTGCTATTGATGCATAAAAAAAGAACCCTCCGTGTGAGGGAGGGTTGAGTGTGGGGGGTCTTTTATTATTGTGCCCACATACTATTCTTCTCCACAATAAAGTCAATAGCTAACTTGAGCAAGGAATAAACAAACCAGTGAAAATCGCCTGATCTTAAAACCACATCACATCGTCTCATGCCCGTCAATCCTGATCATTTCCCATTGCCTCGCTTGGTATGGGAATGAAGACTATAACTGCGCCAACACATCCTTACGCGCCCGCGTAGGAATGGAATAGACTCTTTAAGTGCTTATACCAGCGGTAGTGAAAGGCGTGCCGAGTACCACGTCATCATGCCTTTCTTCACTCATCGATTTTACGCTTTCTTGGCTTGCTTGAGCATGGGCATTTTCAGGAGATCATTTTTAATATTGCATGAATCTTGTCGCCATCGACCGGTAAGGCCAAGTGCCCTTGATAATGCAACAGGCGCTATCGAGTTTATTTGCTTCTTAAACGATATCAGACTGGCATCGCCATCTCCGGCAAATCATCTTCAGACCACTGCTGCGGCACGGTCCCCGTCAAACGTTTCGCCTTCCCCAGTCGTGACTTTGTATATTCTTCAAGCTGGCGGCGCACCGCAGCAAAGGCATCACGCACAGCGACGTAGATATCTTCATGGGCATGATTCAAACCACGTTCGCGACTCACGACAATTTCCTTGCCTGGCACACTGACATCAATATTCACCTGGAAAATACTGCCTTTGTGGTGATGTTTATGTGGCGCCTCGATCGTCACTTTGCAGGAAAGGATGTTTTCAAAATAGCGTTTCAGCTTGATGGCACGTTGTTTGACTTTGGCTTCGACCGCCTCGGATGAGGGCATATTGCGAAAGGTAATCTGTAAAGGTAACTGCATCCTGTTCTCCTCTATTCATACACGTTTACACCATATCCTGCCAAAGAGTCGAGCCACAATGATCTAGATCAAATGGGACTGGGCCCGAAACAGACCCACCACGGTTTTGCCATCGACAATCTTGCCTGCCCTGGCCCATTCCATCGCCTCTGCGATATCCACCCATTCAATATCCATCAGCTCACCCTCTTCCCGGCGATGTTGCCCCAGCGTAATTTCACGGGCCAGATAGAGGTGAACCTTCTCATCGAAAACACCCGGCGAACTCAAAATAGCCCCGAGCTCACACCATTTCGCCGCCGTTACCCCTGTTTCCTCCTCCAATTCCCGCTGCGCGGTCTGGAGTGGCAACTCCTCGGGTTCCAGCATGCCTGCAGGCAATTCCAAAATCCACCCCTTTGCGATCGGTCGATAATGTTTTAGCAGACAAACCTGTCTCTGCTCATTCACCGCCACCACAGCCGCCCCACCAGGGTGTCGCACACGATCCAGGACCATTTTGAAACCATTGGGTAAGCTCACCTCTTCGGAGGTGGCAGAAATGATCTTGCCTACAAAGCTGTTTTTGTCTTTTCCGGACATAAATAGTGACAATGTGTAGAATGCGATAAGAAGTCCTGTCTGGGTATGCACCCCAGTGTACACATATTCGGCCCGCCTCAAAATGCATGACCTCAAGCCATTACCAGGAAATTATTGTAGGTCATTGTTTTAACTTAAATTATTTTTAAAATAAATTAACATACCGCCCTTTCACACCTGCAAAAAACCCGTTGGTTCAGGTAGTATATGGTTAACGATCAGCCATTCTAACTGTGTGGTCGTGCCGCCTAATACTTTATCAAGCCGCACGGATGTACACTGGAATTACAGACTTATTCTAAGCGGTGGGTGTGTTATTTCCTCAATAAATATAAGATAATAAGATTCAGCGTGGGGGAGTTTTCAGGAATGACTGAACAGGATAGTCATAAACAAATAATCGATAGCGGGAATTCGAGCCGGATTCTGGCTCTGCTGCAGGCATTGCAGCAGATACCTGCCGGACGAGTGGTGTATAAGCAAATCCAGCGCATGCTTGAAGAAAAGGATAAAACCGATAGCCTGGTCACGCGGGGTTATGCCTCCATCGCCCTCATACTATTAGACTCATACCGACGTCAGTTGCCCAAAGACTCGCTGCTGTACCTGGAACTGAAACTCATCGAACAGCGCCTCCTGCCACCAATATCAGTGAGTGAATTAAACAATCTGAAACAGTACCTGAAAAAGGCCGCGACACTGATCAATGAATTGGTCGTAGCGGACACCGACCTGCTTTATGACGCCCTCTCACCATTAATCGGCCCGGTTTCTGATGACACGCCAACTCCGGTACAGAAGGAAGAGAAAGAATTTGAACCACATGCATCACTACAAATCGAGCAACAAATCAACTCGGTCTATCGGCATAAGCTCGATCAACAACGCCACGAGATGGAGTTATTGCAACTGGACCTCAGTGAAAAACTTGAGTTGGCCTCACAACAACATGAAAAAATCGGTCAATTCCTTGAATCTACACTGGAAACACTCAATCGAATGGAACAGGAACAGGACGTTCATTTGATCCGGCAAAAGTTAACTCGGTTGGTAGAAAAGTCACTTTCCATGCGTGTTAGCTTCTCAGATACCCTGCATGAAACACATGCCTTGTTACAGATGGTGAATATCAATAATCAGAAGATCAATAATGAGCTCGATCAAGTGCGCGTTCTTAGTCTGACCGATGATTTGACACGTTTACCGAACAGAAGGGCATTCGTCCGTCGTCTGGAAGATGAGATCGGACGTTCACAACGTGAGCAAAGCCCACTCACCTTGGGCCTACTCGATCTGGATCACTTCAAGGCCATCAATGATCAGTATGGTCATAATATCGGTGACGAGATATTACAATGTTATGCCATGGATATTCTTTCCATCTTTCGGCAATACGACATGGTGGCCCGATATGGCGGTGAAGAATTTGCCGTGCTCTTGCCCAACACCGAACAGGAAGGCGCCATGCGCGCCCTTAATAAAGTCAGGAACAAGGTCCTGGCGTATGAGTTCAAAAACGAAAAAGAACATTTTTCACTGCCGACCTTTTCCGCCGGACTCGCGATTCATAAACCGGGAGAGCCGGTGAAAAACCTGATTGAACGTGCCGATGATATGTTATATAAGGCCAAACAACGGGGTCGAAACCGTATAGAGTTTGATACCACGTATCTGGGGGAGACACACAAGGAAACGACAGAAACCAAGCTGGAGAACTAGCCAGCTTGTTGCATGACTGTTTTTACCGAGTCTAAAACAGGATATCGATTCCAGCCGCCAGGCCATCGCGCGTCGTGGTAAATTTATTCAAGCGTGCGCTTGATGAACCGCCACTGGCGCCATAAAAGGTGATGGTTTGATCTTCCACCTGTCGCAGCCATTTTCGATAGCTGAGATGAGCCGAGATGGTATTTGAAAAATAATAGGCCAGGCCCGCATCGATATCATAGCCATAACCATCACCGTCCATCCTGATACTGGGGTTCTGTGCCAAATCAGTCCTTAAATGATGCGTGTCTTCATTCTCCAGAGACAAAATGGGTAAAAGAACAAGCTTGAACTTGAACACCAGACCCTGGGCCAGGCCCACCATGCCATCCATTTCAACACTTGCACCAACCCAGGTGAGCTTATTGGTGATCACATTGACACCCTCGTAACCGACCGTCCCCGCGGGGCTACATCTGATATCTTTAGTTAGATCCAATGCGGTGCACTCGACCTGCGTTACGCCATAGGCCTTATATTGTTCAGTCCAGTATTGCCCCCCAAATGAAAACCGAATCAGACCAAACGCAGGCCGGAACACCAGGTTCTTTGGTGTAATGGTCCCTTTAAGATAAAATAAATCATCGCCACTGATATCACTATGGGTACGAGAGAAACGGTGCTCACCCGTCTGTGTTGTATTATTGAGGACAGCACCCAGGGCGCTCACATAGTCATCATCCACCAGCAGGCCCTGCTTGATTTCACCCAGGCCAATATTGATCTGGAAGTCATGTCCGGTCTTTAGTTGGGAACGTATCCCGAACTCGATGACATCACTCCTCAGGTTCTGGTAATCAAGCTCGGAGCTTGGATTACCTAACTCCGGATCTAAAAATGAAGCATCATGGTTCCACGTTGTCTGCCCCTCACTCGCCCAGCGTGTCAGACTAAACGTCGTCTCTTTGGCCTGCACGTCAAATGCCGACAGTGCGAGACCAAGTACAAGAAAATTTATAAATCTAATCGGCATGTTATTTTATCCAATTGATAATGCACACTTTTACTTTTACCATGGGTTTTAGTCACAGATATTTGCGTCGTCCTTAATAGATAATTAAAATACATAAAACCATTTTCATCCACTGAGGATATTTTCATGCGCCTGTTACACACCATGATCCGCGTTGGCAATCTTGAGCAATCGGTAAAATTTTATACCGAAGTGCTTGGCATGACCCTGTTACGCCAAAAGGATTACCCGGATGGTAAGTTCACCCTTGCCTTTGTCGGCTATGGTACAGAGGCCGAACATAGTGTCATCGAACTGACCCACAACTGGGACACTCAGCATTACGAGCTCGGTAACGGCTTTGGTCATCTTGCCCTGGAGGTCGATGATGTCTATAAGGCCACCGATGAAATACGCCGGTGTGGTGGCAAGATCATCCGTGATGCCGGTCCCATGAATGCCGGTACCACCATCATCGCCTTCGTTGAAGACCCGGATGGCTACCAGATCGAATTAATCGGCAAGAAACATTAAAGACGGCCTAGCTATATTCGGTATATTTTTTTGCGCTGCCCTTCACCTTCTCGACAGGATATTTTTGCTCATTGATGGCTATCTTTTGCTCGACCATTTCCAACAGATCGATGCCCAGGCGTTCTGACAGTCGCAGGCTATAGATAAAAATGTCGGCCAGCTCAAAGGCCACTTCCTGTAATTTATCCTCAGGCAGTGATTCACTTTGCGCCTCATTCAACCACTGAAAATGTTCCACCAGTTCCGCCGCCTCGACGATCAACGCCATGGCCAGGTTTTTTGGGGCATGAAACTGCTCCCAGTCCCGCTCTTTGGCAAACTGCAGTAAACGCTCTTGTAGATGTTCAATTTCACTCATGTCACACCCCGTGTTTCATCACTCGTTTCATCGTGCCCCATAAAAAAGCCCGGCAGAACCGGGCTTTGTACAAACTACGCTGGCTAGGCAAGTACTTTAGTGAAAGCCAAAGTGATTTGCTTCGCTGGTATGGCGATGAAGCTCCAGACAGGACCATGCGGCCATATCCACGATCTGCCGACTGCCATCGAGGTACTCGATAACAATACTTGATGGTTGTGTATCGGCGTACATCAACATTTTCACCTTGAGTAGCTTGCCCGTTTTATTCATATACCAATTGCCCACGATAGGCTGATGATTCAAAAACATTTGCAAAACCTCCCAAAAAGCCGAAATAACACCTCTCCCAAACTGGTCCCATTCTACCAGAAACGAGGCTATTACAACAATTATTTTATGGCTTTGTGTTTCTCTACCCGAGATACCAGCCAGTCAAATAATCTGCTGATTTATAAGATAAATCTACTCATCCGTGACACATCCTTCCGAGGCGGTCTTGACATTTTTTATGTACTTGTAGAGCGTTCCACGAGTCACCTTATAAGGCGGCATTTGCCATTTTGCACGGCGTTTTGCCAGCTCCTGCTCATCCACCTCTACCGCCAACAGACACTGTTCGGCGTCAATCGTGATGATATCGCCATCCTGGATTAATGCAATAGGGCCACCCTCCTGTGCCTCGGGTACGACATGGCCAATAATAAAGCCATGTGAGCCACCGGAAAAACGCCCATCGGTGATCAGGGCCACGTCATTTCCGAGTCCTGCACCCATAATGGCCGAGGTGGGTGTGAGCATTTCCGGCATCCCCGGTCCGCCCTTCGGCCCTTCATAGCGAATCACCACCACGTCACCCTTGGCGATCTTATCCTGCTCCAGGGCCGCCAGCATATCCTCCTCACAATCGTAGACCTTGGCCGGCCCGACAAAGCGCAGCCCCTCTTTGCCGGTGATCTTGGCCACCGAGCCTCCCGGGGCAAGACTCCCTTTCAGGATCTGGATATGCCCCGAGGCCTTGATTGGCCTTTCCAGGGGCATAAAGACCTCCTGTCCCGCGGTGAGACCAGGCAGCTCCGCCAGATTTTCGGCGACGGTCTTACCCGTGACCGTCATACAATCTCCATGGATAAAACCTTTCTCCAAGAGGGATTTCATCACCGCCGGTGTGCCACCGACATTGTGCAGATCCTCCATCACATAACGTCCACTTGGCTTCAGATCGGCCAGGAAGGGCACCCGATCACTCACGGCCTGAAAATCATCAATCGTCAGTGCGACATCCACCGCCCTGGCCATGGCAAGCAGATGCAATACGGCATTGGTCGAACCACCGGTCGCCATAATAATGACCATGGCATTTTCAAACGCCTCGCGCGTCATGATGTCACGCGGCTTGATATCCTTTTCGAGCAGGTGGCGAATGGCCTGACCGGCACGGTGACACTCTTCCAGCTTGCCCGGATCCGTCGCCGGCACCGATGAACTGTAAGGCAGACTCATGCCCATGGCCTCAATAGCCGAGGCCATGGTATTGGCGGTATACATGCCGCCACAGGCGCCGGCACCCGGACAGGCATGTTCCACTATCCCCTCACGTTCCTCTTCATCGATTTTATGGCTAATGAACTGACCATAACTCTGGAAAGCCGACACAATATCCAGGGTCTTGTCATGCCAATGACCGGGGCGAATGGTCCCGCCGTAGACCATCAATGCAGGTCGATTGAGGCGCCCCATGGCCATCATCACACCAGGCATATTCTTATCACAACCGGGGATGGTAATCAGTCCGTCATACCATTGCCCACCCATCACCGTTTCAACGGAGTCGGCAATAATATCCCGCGATTGCAGGGAGTAACTCATACCACGGGTCCCCATGGAAATGCCGTCGGACACGCCAATGGTATTAAAACGCATCCCCACCAGGTCTGCAGCCACCACGCCCTCTTTCACGATCGCGGCAAGATCATTCAGATGCATGTTACAGGTATTCCCTTCCCACCAGACGCTGGCGATGCCCACCTCGGCCTTGTCCAAATCCTGTTTTGTGAGTCCCGTACCAATCAGCATGGCCTGGGAGGCCCCCTGGGATTTGGGTTGTGTAATACGTGAACTGAATTTATTCAACTTTTCAGCCATTTATCTGTTTCTCCACGCGAATATTTTCTATCTATATCAATTATTTCAAAGAGTTAGTCTATACAGCCTGCTCCTGTCACGAGACGTTCAATTTGGCAGGACTGTCGAGGGGAGATGCAGTATAAAACATCTTGATGGCAACAGCTAAAAACAATGGCATAAATCACGTTCCCGCTGGTTAAGTTCATATACATTACGCCGATAACTTAGGAAGGAGTTAGGGTAAGCTGTTACAAATATTTTATTAAACAACAGCTTATGCTCAAAAAAATATCAGCCGCGTGGTAATGGAAGCATAATGGACAGAACGAAAAAAAACAGGATATTTTGCCTCTTCCCGGCCGTCGTCGCCGGGCTGTTGTTGCTCACCCCTAACACAGCCAAGGCCTATGACAAAGACACCTATATAGAACAACGCAAGCTCTTTCTCAAGGCCGAAGGGTCACTGAAAAAAGGCCAAATCAGACGCTATCGCAAACTTGCCGCAAAACTTAAAGACTACCCGCTTTACCCCTATCTAAAACATCGTGAGCTGAAACGCAAACTGGCCAAAGTGAGCGCCGATGAAGTGCAGAATTTCATCAGCACCTTTAAAGGTTCCCCGCTCGCTAACAAGCTGCACTATCGCTGGTTACTTAGCCTGGCAAAACAGGGGAAATGGCAGACTTTTATCGATAACTATCACCCCGCAAAAAACACCACTTTGCGCTGCAACTATGCCCGTGCCTTATTTGAACTCGATGACCCGCGCGCCACTGATATCACCAAGGAACTCTGGTTAACTGCTAAATCACTGCCCAAGAGCTGCGATAAACCGATCAAGGCCTTACGTAAGGCCGGCGTACTGGACAAGGATTTGCTCTGGCAACGTATCCGGCTAACCATGCATGGTGGGCGTAGCCGCCTGGCAAAATACCTGGCCAAAGAGCTCCCTACGGCAGAGCGTTCATTGGTCAACCTCTGGTACCGCGTACGGCGCAATCCCAAAACTGTGGAACAAGTCCATAACATGGCGATGAAGGAAAATCTGGATGTGAAACGCTGGATCCTCATCGATGGTCTGCGCAGCATGGCACGTAAAGACGAGGTCAAGGCGGCGACATTGTGGCTGAGCCTGCAGGACGACTACCCCTTCCTGGCCCCTGAACGAGAACGCATTGAACGCCGACTCGTGTATAAATTGATGCAAAATTCGGATGCCAAGGCACAAGGGCTTTTACGCCAGCTCAATCCACCCACCATGGATAACAACCTCAAGACCTATTACATCTTTTCTGCCTTAAAAGATAAGGATTGGAAATCAGCGCTGGACTGGATGGGTCAACTTGAGACCGAGGAACAGCTCACGCCACGCTGGGGTTACTGGCGCGCACGGGCGCTGGAAGCACTGGGACATGTGGAAGAGGCCCGGGGCATGTACATGAGCACCGCCGATGAACGCAGCTATTACAGTTTTCTCGCCTCTGACCGTGCCGGTTTAAACTACCAGTTTGATAACCGCCCCATTGTCTATACCGATGAGGAACTGCTGAGTGTGAAAAAATTCCCGCCCCTGGTGCGGGCAGCAGAACTGTTTTTTCTCAACCGTATCGTGCAGGCGCGGCGGGAATGGAATCTAGCCACCAGCCTCATGAACAAGACCCAATTGCTCAAGGCGGCCAAGCTGGCAAGCCAATGGGGCTGGTATGACCGTACTATCACGACCCTGGCCCATGCCAAATATTGGGATGACCTGAAGTTACGCTTCCCGCTGGCGCATCAGAAACTCATCATGCAACAGGCACACAGAGAAAAGATCAATCCGGCCTGGGCCTTTGCCATTATTCGTCAGGAGAGCGCCTTCACCCCGGACGCCCGCTCCCATGCCGGCGCCATGGGCTTGATGCAAATCATGCCTCGTACCGCCCGCCAGGTCGCGCGCAGTATGCGCCTAAGGACACCGCGCCGGAATGACCTGTTGAATATCAAGACCAATGTCCGTCTGGGTGTACGTTATTTGAAAAAGGTACGCGATAAATTTGGTGGCCATGCGGTACTGGCCACCGCGGCCTATAACGCCGGGGGTTACCGG
>Ga0316193_10000508_pt1 | contig 24259 bp, 25 predicted proteins | sample MerIslsedime2_MG_FD_207735 | JGI IMG/M metagenome (GOLD analysis project Ga0316193, IMG submission 207735) | Coastal sediment microbial communities from Maine, United States - Merrow Island sediment 2 | ecosystem: Environmental > Aquatic > Marine > Coastal > Sediment | place: USA: Maine... | reverse complement strand
TCATCGAACAAGGCATGCAGTACCGCAGCGGTCACTTCATCCGGCTCCTTGTACATACTTCGATCTGACATGTACTTAATATCCTCTGCTATGTACTCCGCGTAAACTGAGCCCGGCTGTGAGTACGGCTGTTTCGCCAAAGCTGCCGCTTCTTTGGTGCCAATTTCAGATTTGTAATTGCCAGGGTTAATGGCGCTTACCTTCACGTCGAATAACGTCATCTCGGCTGCGAGGTCGTCGGTGTACGCCTCAAGTGCATGTTTCGTGATGTTGTAGGGTGCCCAGAACCTGCCTGACAGGATTCCTGCTATCGAGCTGATGTTACTGATCCGTCCTTTGGACTCGATAATCAGAGGTGCGAACGCTTTGGTAACGCGGTAGACGCCCATTAGGTTCACATCAAGAATCCAGGCCAGTTCGTCCTCATCAATCTCGGTAATGGGGCCCAAAGTGAGGACACCGGCGTTATTGACCAGCCCATACAGCCCCTTGCCGCCCGCCCGCACCGTTTCCACTGCGGCATCGATTTCATCCTGTTTGGTGACATCCAGGCGCACGGACCGAATATTCGGGATCTCATTTAGCGCGTCGAGGTCGGCCTGTTTGCGTGCGCCCGCATAGACGAAATAGCCATTCGCGGCGAGCGTTTCGGCAATGTTGCGGCCAATGCCGGAGCTGGCGCCCGTAACCAGAATGGCCTTTTCTGCGTTGCCGTCATCGGATTCAGCAAAGGTATATTGAGATGAACCGAGAACTGCGATAGTGACAAAGGCTAAAGATAGAATGAATCGCTTGAACATCATCGTTGTTCCTTTCTGGTTTTGTTGGCGCAAGTATGCATTGTTGTGTAGAAACGATCTATTGAAAAAAGGAGTCCAAATGAGAAGCAGATCACAGGTTACACTTAGGGCATGCAAGCCTGTAACCAATGCGGAAAGTGTTGTCTGGAGTATAAGGGTGGGTCCTGGCTAGGCTCTGCCAGTGATCAGGATAAGCTTTTCTGGCAGGTGTTGCGGCCGGATGTTCTCGAATATCTTGGCCAGGAAAGCGAATTCTGGTTCAGCCCTGTTACCGGTAAAAAGTTGGGCCGCTGCCCCTGGTTACGCAAATTGCCCAATCAGGACAAATACAATTGTCGTATTCATGAGTTACGACCTGAAGTCTGTAGAAACTTTCCAGTGGATATTGAGCAGATGATCCAGGTGAATTGCGAAATGCTGGAAGAAGGGGATCTGGACCAGCCCCATGCGCAGCTGACCATTAAGCTTGCGCAACTCTGATTTGAGTTCCCGAAAGTTTCAGTTTAACGCTACACTCGTGCGCAACGAGTAAATCATCAACTCATCCGAAATTCGACTGAACGATAGAGGAAACACATGAACATTACCGTATTGGGCGCTGGTGCAGGCGGAACCACTGTTGCTTTCGACTGCACCGCTCACGGGCACCAGGTTAGCCTTTTTGACTTTCCACAATTTCCCGACAACATTGCCGCGATCGCAGAACGCGGTGGCATTCATGCTGAGGGCGATATTTCTGGCTTTAGCGCCATTGAGTACGCCGGCCATGATATCGATCGTGCCCTGGAAAATGCCGAGCTCGTGTACGTTGTGGGTCCGGCCTTCAGCACCGAGCCATTCGGAGAGGCAGTTGCGGGTAAATTGGTTCCGGGTCAGACGGTAATCGTGACGCCCGGTTCCTGCGGCGGCGCGCTGGCTTTCAAACAGGCAGCAGGCCTGGCTGTTGAAGACAATTCGATCTGCGTCGCAGAGACGCACACGTTGCATTATGCTGTTCGCCTGACCGAACCCGGCCGCATCCGCGTATTTCTCAAGCTGAAAGCAGGTAATCTGCTGGCGGCACTACCTGGCCGGAAAACTGTGGATATACTGAATCTGATCTCGGACGTGTACCCTACAATGGAGCCGGCCAAGAGTGTGATTCAGACCAGCCTGCAAAATGCGAATCCGGTTATCCATCCAGCCGTCAGCCTGTGCAATTCGGCACGAATTGAAGGTGCGGGTGATTTTCTTTTTTACGAAGAAGGTGTGACCGACTCGGTCGGTAGAATCATTGAGTCCGTTGACCGCGAACGAATAGCCATTGGAAAGCGGTTGGATATCGATGTTTTCTCAGACCCGGAAATGGGTATGCGCCAGGGCTACATGCTGGAGAACAATTACGGTTCGGGTTACCGTAAAGCACCCGGTTTTCTCGGCATAACCGCCCAGCCGCAACTTGACCATCGGTACATCAACGAAGATGTGGGATACGGCCTCGTATTCATGTCGAATTTGGGCAAACAGGTGGGTATTAAAACCCCGACCATCGACAGCATGATCCAACTCGCCTCAGTGTTGATGAACCGCGACTATGCGGGCGAGGCATTGCGCACGCCTGAGTCACTGGGTATTGGTGAGTTGACTGCAGAACAAATTTCGAGGCTTTAAGGCGCGCAGGAAAATGTTTGGATTGAAACTTTTTGCGTGTCGCTGGACACGCAAATCGATCTGTCGCGCAGCAACATAAAGCCACGAATCACCGACACGCGAATTTTCGATCCGGGATTCAGCCCTATAAGCTAATGATATTATTGGAAAATATTGCTTTATAATTTCCTTAGGCACATAAACAGGTGCATTTTTATATGCTGAACTTCGTCGAGTTTGATTGAACGGATGAATTCTCCGGCGTGAGGGGGGTTATGCATCGCCATTCAATTGGCCCTTTAGTGGATGTGGGCTTTAGCGAAGAAGAATGTCAGAAAATAGCGAACAAAAAAGCAGGGCTATGGGACGGATGTCACCATAGCCCTGCGCGGAGTGTGGATCGGAATTACTTTTTCAGATCATAACGATCGGCCTGCATGACTTTCACCCAGGCATCGACGAAGTCGTTCACGAACGCTTCTTTTGCATTATCGTATGCATAGGCCTCAGCAACTGCGCGCAATTCAGAATTGGAGCCGAAGATCAGATCGACCGTAGTTGCCGAATACTTTACTGCACCAGATTTGCGATCAATACCTTCGTATACGCCGGCGGTTTCGGCCTTACGCCACTGGGTTGACATATCCAGCAGATTGACGAAGTAATCATTGCTCAGCGTGCCCGGCTTGTCAGTGAATGCGCCATGCTTGCTGTTGTCATAGTTGGCGCCAAGCACCCGCAGTCCACCCAGGAGTGCAGTCATTTCGGGTACCGTCAAATTCAACTGATCGGCGCGATCGACCAGCATTTCAGCCGGTGAGCGATAGGACCTTTCTTCGTTGAAGTAGTTGCGAAAAGCATCGGCAGTCGGCTCAAGCAGGGCGAATGAAACCACATCGGTTTGCGCCTGTGTCGCATCGCTGCGGCCAGCCGCGAAAGGTACTTCGACTTCTACACCCGCATCCTGCGCCGCTTTTTCAATGGCCGCCGTACCACCGAGTACAATCAGATCGGCCAACGAAACCTGGCTCTTGTGCGAATCGTTGAAATCCTGCTGAATCGCAGACAGCGTGGAAAGCACTTTGGCCAGTTCCTTCGGGTTATTAGCTTCCCAGTCTTTTTGCGGGGCCAGTGCAATTCGGGCTCCGTTAGCACCACCGCGCATGTCGCTGGCACGGAAGCTTGATGCAGCCGCCCAGGCTGTTCTGACCAGTTCCGATACCGTCAGGCCCGAATTCAGGATCTCCTTTTTCAGCCCAGCAGTGTCGCTATTGTCGATCAGTTGGTAATCGACGCTGGGAATTGGGTCCTGCCAGATCAGCTCTTCGCCGGGCACATCCTCGCCCAGATAGCGAATACGCGGACCCATATCGCGGTGTGTTAACTTGTACCACGCTTTGGCGAACGCCTTCTGGTACTCGTCCGGATTTGCCAGGAAGCGCTCGGCAATCTTGCGATACTCAGGATCAAACTTAAGGGCCAGATCGGCTGTGGTCATGACAGGAGAGTTAAACTTACCTTCGACATGCGCATCGGGCACAACGGTGTGCAGCGATTCGTCGGTTGGTATCCACTGGATGGCTCCGGCCGGGCTGCGAGTCTGCTGCCATTCAAAGTTCAGCAGGTTGGAAAGGTATAGCGTGGTCCACTGTGTGGGAGCCTGGGTCCATGCACCTTCGAGTCCACTGGTAGTGGTGTCTTCGGAGTTACCCTTACCACACTTGTTGAGCCAACCCATGCCCTGGTCTTCAACCGGGGCAGCAGCAGGCTCTGCGCCGACACATTCACTGGGCTTCCGCGCACCATGCATCTTGCCAAATGTATGACCTCCGGCGATCAGCGCCACTGTTTCCTCATCATTCATCGCCATACGGCCAAACGCGACCCGAATGTTCTTCGCAGAACCCACAGGATCGGGCTTGCCCATCGGCCCTTCGGGATTCACATAGATCAAGCCCATATGCGTCGCGCCCAAGGGACGCTCCAGCTCACCGTCTTTCTCACGCCGATCGCTGGCCAGCATCTCAACTTCAGGACCCCAGTAAACCAGGTCCGGCTCCCAGTCATCAGCGCGGCCGCCGGCAAATCCATAGGTTTCAAATCCCATGTTCTCCAGCGCAACATTACCGGCCAGAACCATCAGGTCAGCCCAAGAGAGACTGAAACCATATTTCTGCTTTACCGGCCACAGCAAGCGCCGCGCCTTGTCGAGGTTACCGTTATCGGGCCAGCTATTGAGCGGGTCAAAACGCTGCTGGCCACCATCGGCGCCGCCACGACCATCAAGTGTGCGGTAGGTTCCGGCGCTGTGCCAGGTCATGCGGATGAAGAACGGGCCGTAGTTGCCAAAATCAGCAGGCCACCAGTCCTGGGAATTGGTAAGCACCGCGTCGATGTCATTTTTGACTGCTGCAAGATCCAGTCTGGCAAATTCTTCGGCATAGTCAAAGTCTTCGCCTGCAGGGTTGGAACGTTGGTCGTGGTCACGCAGTGGCGACAGATTCAACTGGTCCGGCCACCAGAACTGATTGGGCTTGATCTGTCCGGGCGCCACGGTGCCCATGCCTATCGCTCCTTTCGGTTTGCTCACAGTGTCTGCTTCGGCGAAAGCAGTTCCGGGTACGACAGACATGCACAGAACCCCTGTGATGGCCATCGACGTTAATAATTTGCTGGTGTTCATGGTTCAGATGCTCCGCTCTGTGCTGCATTCACAGCATTAATTGATTGATCACCTATCGAGCGTCAAGCCTGCTGCCCTTGTAAACTTTAGCTGTAACAGGAGTGCGGGCTTCCGCTCTTTCCGGCCTTCATACACTACAATACTCTTTGAACAATAAAAGATGAAATCTTTTAATTTTATAATATTGATAGGTTTTATCTATTCGATGAAAGCGGTATAGAAGACCGTCAAAGCAGTGCTCCCGAAGGGTGAGCTACAGGGATGTGGCAAGTCAATCGAATCACCGAAACGCGAATTTTCAATCCCGAGAGTAAGTCATTAACCTATTGATATAATTAACTATAAGTTATCGGTATTATTGAAAGTTCCATTTTTAGAGAAGGCCTCGGTGGTTCCGAAATAGCGGGCCAGGCGCAGTGCAGTATCAGCGGTAACAGACCTTTTGCCATGAACGATTTCGTTGATGCGGCGGGGTGTTACGCCGATTTCCCGGGCAAAGCGTTATGATCTTGGGTGCGTTTTTGATACAGAAGCCAGACAGGCTGGTTGACTGATAAACGGTGAGTTGTTCGCTTGTCGGCCAGGAGCGGAACCCGAGTTCTTGATCGATGGAGCGTATGGCATGATATCGAAACCAATAAACAACTGACCAGGAGAGATAGTGAAAAGGGTATTGGGTAGATCAGGATTCGAAGTCAGTGCTCTGGGAATGGGCTGCTGGGCAATAGGGGGGCCATTTTATGAGGGAGAGGATGATCTTGGATGGGGAATCGTTGATGATCGGGAATCAATCAGAGCCATTCAATGTGGAATAGATCTCGGCGTAAATTTTATCGACACGGCTGATGTTTATGGGGCTGGTCACAGTGAAATAGTGATCGCTCAAGCTCTCGAAGGACATCGCCAGCAGATCGTACTTGCAACAAAATTTGGTCTGAAGTTCGATGAGCAATCCAAACAGGTTCTGGGAGCAGATGCGTCCACGGCTCACATCCGAGGAGCTTGTGAGGCATCCCTGAGACGCCTGAATACGGATTACATCGATCTCTTTCAGTTTCACCTCAATGATTTTCCTGCAGAAGAAACTGCTGAAGTTCTGGAAACCCTTGATGATCTGGTCGGGCAAGGAAAAATTCGCAGTTATGGGTGGAGTACAGATTTTAAGGACAGAGCCGAAACATTTGCCAAGCATAATAATTGTACTGCCATTCAGCATCAGATCAATGTGATTGATGACTCTCCAGAAGTGCTAGAGGTTTGTGAAAAAGAAAATCTAGCCAGTATCAATCGCGGTCCTCTGGCGATGGGGTTATTGACTGGTAAATACGATTTAGCTTCAACAATACCAGCTGAGGATGTTCGCGGTAAAAACAGCCCGGGTTGGATGCAGTACTTCAAGGATGGCAAGCCCAATACACTCTGGTTAAACAAACTGGATTCAGTACGTGAAATTCTTACCAGTGGTGGTCGGTCATTGCCACAAGGTGCCCTGGCATGGCTATGGGGCAGGAGCGAGAGAACAATCCCAATCCCAGGTTTCAGAAATGAACAACAGATTGTTGAGAATGCCGAAGCTATGGAATTTGGAGCTCTCAGCCAGGATCAAATTAGGGAAATAGATAGCATCCTGGAGCGTAACTGAAGCTCAGCTGGAACCCCTTGCGCTCATAAATTGAGTCTATTCAACCTTTCAGTTTCGCTTCAAGGTGATTCATCAGTTCACCCATTTGATCGCTTGGGCTGAACTCTATTGCCTCATAATCCTCGTCAACTCTTACCGTGTGGCCAGGAGGCCAGTAGTAAACCTCGCCGGCATTTACCGTCTCTTCACTGCCGTTTGCATAGGTCACATGAATGGAACCTTTGACCACGATCCCCCAGTGCGGGCACTGGCATAGATTATTCGGCAATCCTTCGAGCAGCGGAGTGGCGTCTGCACCAGCGGGGAATCGGACGCGAGCGACATTGATATCGCCCCAGTCGTGACCCTGAAAGCAGACACCGCCAGATTCGAGACGAGTCGGTAGTTCGTTCTTTGCAGCCTTCATTGGCACTCCTTAAATGTTGGGTTCGGTATCGTAAATGACTAGCATAATAAATATTCCCTTGAAAATCAGTATATATAGAAATTTTTAAAAAACTACACGGATCTAAAATGGGTCAATATTCCGCAACGGGTCGATCGCGGAAGTCAGGGATCAGGCAAGCGAAGTTCTGCTTTTGAGTGGATAGCAGAAGTAAACCAGGAATAGATTTCAACACCGGAGAGTTCGGCTAACGGTTGAAACCGCAGCCAGAAGCAGGCATTTCGCCCTAAACGATTTGGCCTGAAAAAACCTTTCCAGCCTTCAAGTTAGAATTTTCAACTGATAGCAGAACTGGATCGTGGTGAAGAAACGATACACCCGCGACCCGAACATTACCGCGATGCCTGGATGGTACATCCACTGCGTCTAGGATTAACATGCAAATTTATCACCACATTGGTCTGCTGCGCGGCATTCGACAAACCTGATGACTGGCACTAACCAGCTTTAATGCCTGTTATTATCACTCACTCCATTCATAGTGCTTACCATGCTTAGAATAATCCTGTTTTGTCTCACCACAATGGTACTTACTTGGCTGTCCTGCGACGCTCTCGCGAGCAAGCGAGTCGAAGTCAATATCGATTTGGAAAATCCAGGAGCCTTCATCCATCGCAACATTTACGGCCAATTTATGGAACACCTCGGGCGAGGGATTTACGAGGGGGTCTGGGTTGGTGAAGACTCAAGAATTCCCAACGAAAGAGGCTACCGCAAAGACGTATTAAAGGCCCTCAAAGACTTGCAGGTACCCCTATTGCGCTGGCCTGGCGGCTGCTTTGCGGATGAATATCATTGGCGCGATGGAATCGGCCCGCACGAGCAAAGAGTAAAAACAGTGAACAATAACTGGGGTGGTGTGGTCGATGACAACGCTTTTGGCACCCACGAATTCTTTGAGCTGGCGGAAATGCTGGATGCCGAGGTTTACGTAAATGGCAACCTCGGCACAGGCTCCCCACGCGAAATGGCCGCATGGCTGGAATACATGACCTCAGACAGCAAATCGACACTGGCCGAACTGCGAAGGGCCAATGGCCGGGACAAACCGTGGCAGGTGCATTATTTTGCGATCGGCAATGAGTCCTGGGGTTGTGGTGGCACCATGACACCAGAGTATTACACTGATCTATACAAGCACTACACCACCTTCTTAAAAACACCCGCCGACAACCGACCCATATTCATCGCCAGCGGAGGGCATACCGACATCACCGAGTGGACCGAAACGCTCATGGCGAAAGCGCCGCCCACCTGGAGCATGCGTTTGGAGGCCATTAGCCACCACTACTACACGCTGCCAACAGGTGATTGGGCTAAGCATGGCAATGCACTGGGATTCACAGAAGAGGAATGGTTTGAAACGCTCTGGCAAACCCTGCGCCTGGAGGGTTTTATTCAAGACAATATCGCCATTATGGACAAGTATGACCCCGAGAAAAAAGTCGGGTTCTACGTGGACGAATGGGGCGCCTGGTATGACTCAGAAGAGGGCGATAACCCGGGTTTTTTGTATCAGCAAAACTCCCTGCGCGATGCCGTCCTCGCCGCGGTAAACCTCAACCTGTTTCACAAATACGCCGAGCGCGTGCAGATGACCAACATCGCGCAAATGGTTAACGTGTTACAGGCGATGATATTGACCGATAAGGAAAAAATACTGCTCACACCGACCTATCACGTGTTCAAAATGCATATTCCCTTTCAGGATGCCACCTACCTCCCGGTCTCGATTATAGGCGATAACGACTATAAACAAGGCGAAAAAGAGATTCCGAACCTGAGTGCCTCGGCGGCAAAATCCAAAGGCGGCAAAACCTGGCTCACGCTGGTCAATCTCAATCCCAAGGAAGACCTTGATGTTCTGGTGAACCCCGAAGGCACATTCAATAAGGCCAAGGGTTCGTTACTCACTGCCGAAGAGATCGATGCGCACAACACCTTTGATACTCCTGAACGAGTAAAACCTGTGCCCTATAAGTACAGCATTGAAAAAGGCCCGTTGAAAATAGAGCTGCCAGCAAATTCGGTTTTGGTAGTAGAGCTCAAATAACACCACCTTATACGCAACATTCTCCTCCCCTATATTAGAGGCTAGGTGTTGCATTGACCGGTTGAGATCACAAGCGATCAGCGGAACCTATTCGGCATCTCAATTCATGGGCGATTTGTTCTCAGTTCGGCCAGGAGCGGCCGCTGCCAATTGCATTGGGTAGCTTTTCATGGCAATGATTAGGCTATGGACCTGACACTTATTTCGGATCGCCTAATCATAACGCCGCTTGAATTGACTGATGTCGATCTGGCGGTGGAGTTATGGACAGATCCTGAGGTTGTGAGGTACATATGCGATGTCCCGGCCGTGAGTGAGATCCGACAGGAAATGCCGGATGCCGATATTGAAGTTGGCTACTTCCTGAAACCATCAGCATGGGGGCGAGGATATGCAACCGAAGTTTGCGAGCGCATGCTTCAGTTTGCGTTTCAGGAAGCTTCGTTGAGTGAAGTTGTTGCATCAGTCCACGAAAATAATGTCGCGTCCAAAAAAGTCCTTGAGAAGTGTGGCTTTCTTCATACGGGCCGAACTAAGTGTTGGGGCAAGGAAAGTCCAATTTATAGAATTACGAGTGATGAGTGGATCGAAATACGGCAATCAACGTAGGGCTGCTTTGGGTCGATCGCGGAAGTCAGGGATCAGGCAAGCGAAGTTCTGCTTCCGAGCGGATAGCAGAAGAAAACCAGGTGCAAATTTCAGCACCTGGGAGTTCAGCTATCTGGAGCAGAGTTTTCACACAGCCTCGGCCAGGAACGGAACTGCCAGCCAAAGAAAAGCCCCGCGCTATGGCGGGGCTGGTTATCGTAGTCTGGTCAGTTGCGTTGATGATACCCATTCGATTCCTGACCTATACTTGTCCGAAATCACAACGGAGAGCGAAACCATGAAGCACAAAAGGCCCATCACTTTTCTTTGTGTTCTCGTTTTTCTGGGGATCAGCATGCTGACCACACCGTTGCAGGCGCAGGAACCCGTGATCGCTCCTGAAATCGGCAAGGTGATTGCCGAGGAAGGGGTCGATGCCGCCAACCAGCGTTTCGCAGAACTGATGGCTTCGGGGTCACTGGATTACACGGCCGAAATGCAGGGTCTGATGACCTTGATGAGTGAGTACATGCAGACCGGCAACGAGGAAGCCGGTGGGGCCGTGGGTGAAATGTATACGCAGGTGATGCAACAAATGATGGCCGGTGCATCCAACGCCTATCCGCCCGGTATGGCCGATACCATGGCCGAGGCGCAAAAAGCGGAAGAACAGCAGAGAAAAGCCGATGAGGAAGCCGAAAAGCAGTTGCAAAAGAAGCAGCTCGAGCAATCGCGCGGCAAGGCCCGGGACGACCTGGAGCGATTCACAGGGCTTTATTCCGACCCCGACAGCAACGACACCAGCCGCGCCATTTTCGTGACGGTGTCCTGTGACGGTTACCTGGTCACCGGGCCGATGTGGGCCGACGTGGGGCCCTGGTGGATGCGCTCGGCCGCCGACAACGTCTTCACTTATGCCGATTCGTGGACCAGCCTGAGCTTTGAATTCTCCGGTAACGATGGCCGGGGAATGCGGCTGAATCACGATGTCGAAGGCGCCGTCAGCCCGCTCGAGAACAAGGGCCCGCTCCCCGAGGGATGGGATGACTGCGTAGAGCGTCCGCTGCGTTGAGGAACACGCTGTTCGCCATGCTGCGACCGGTGTGGGCGCTGGTCTTTCTGGTCGCCTGTGACCCGCTCTGGGCCGCCTGGGAAGTTATCCGCTTTGTGCCCTACGAGGGTAAACCAATCGGTGCCCCGGACCGGCGTTCGCCGACATCATTCCAGAACTTGAAAAATTTTTGGGCAGGGTGGCCGAGGAATACTCGCGAATGGGGTTTGCCGACCCAGTGGCCAATGGTTGCCTTGATTCGGTAGTGCGTGATAAAGACGGCCAATTGGCCATTCGCGTCCGCCTGCAGATTGCAGAGCAGGTTCGTGATCTGGCGATGTTCAATATGGCAGTCGACAGCAAGCTACGTGCTTGTGACCTGGTCCGCCTGGCAGGCCCGATAGTTCTGCCGGCCACCGTTACAGTGTAGTTCCCGGCTGATGTTGGAGGGTGCGCGCCCCAAGACCCTGGAAATAGAACGGATCGAATGACCGGTAGCAATGCCACGCGAAATCTCCTCACGTTCCGAAAGGGTCAAAGCCAATCTTGACCGTTGTCGCGGTGGCGGCTGAATTCCCCCGTTTACCGCCAAATGACGACGAACTGAGGTGTGAGTGGCCCCCAGTAAACGGGCGATGGCATGCAAGGAATCTCCTTTTCGCCAACGGTCCCACATCACTTCTTTGTCTGATTCTGTGAATGGATTCCTCTTACGATACTTCCTCATTGGCAACACCCTCCTTCCTTCGTTTAAAGGTTAGGTGTTGCGTCGACCGGTTGAAACCGCAGTCGTTAGCGGTCATCACAGGGCATTGAGCAGCAACTTCTGCTTTCAAGCTCATTGCTGAACTTCCCTGAGCATAATGTTCAGGGGAGTCAAGTTCTCAGTTCGGCCAGGAGCGGCCATGAGTAAATCTCTGTAATCAGAGATCGTTCGCCGTCCTGTCCATTCTGGCGGCCAGTGAATAGCTAGTGAGCATCGCCACAAAAAGAACCAGGCACTTGATTAATATCCAGTATTCATTGGTATTTCCCTTTAGGACGTTGACAAGTGCCAGGACTAAAAGAGCGGCGACCACAATTGCTGTCAGAAGAATAACGAAACGCCTTTCAATGGGGCGTCGCACGGCCCATAGAAGAAGCACGGTCCAGCCGGCCATCAAAACCCCGCCTATCGTCATGACAGATTGCATTTGCCAATCGGGCGAGAAATCATCGACACCCGTCAACACGCCGAAAACGGGTGGAAACAACAAAGCGGCAGCCCAGAGCGCATCGGCCGCAATACCTAGCCAATACGGGAATCTGATAAGCCACAACTTCATATTGTGCTCCTTCAGATCCAGCTCAATGCATCAGTGATGATTTCGCTCGCCCCGGTCTGTGCGCAATCGCCGTGTGCAATAAGCAAACGTTCCGGATTCCAGGATAACAATTTTTCACGAGCAACTCGGGCCGCTCCCCGCTTGAGAAAACTTGCCCGCCACTCGCGTGGTGTGCTGCCCTGCTCGCCGACCAGACTGTCCATGCGCATCAGTCGTCCTTTCCAGCCGGTCATTTTCACTTCGGGGTGGCGCTGGATCAGGTCACAGACGATCGCACAGCTGGATGGGCGATGGAAGAACACGACCTCTTCCATTGCAACCGAACCATGGAATATGACCTGGTCTATGTCTGTGGCCCAGGCAGGGTCAGCCTCGTCGCGTAGCTCGTCATCGAATTTCAACTCAGGCTTTCTCTTTGCCAGGCCGGGTGGAGCGTATAACCGGGCCTCCGGCCAGCGCCTGGACCATTCGGAAAGAAACAGGTGATGAATCTTGTTGGGCGAGACAATGAAGCGCACGGGGCCGACAGACTCAACCGAATTGGCGAGTTCATTACTCAAAGCAACGGGCGACCATACCCATGCACTGCCGTCCGTCAGCCGGATAACCGCCATTCGGGTTGGGTATGGGAAGCCGTAGAACGAGACGGTAGGTCCATCAGCAAAGTACAGAGACTGTCCGAACTCCTGGAGCATCAAATCAGCATAGCCAAGCATCATTCAGCAAGCAAGCAGTGCGCCCGCAGGGTGAGCCACAGGGATGTGGCGAGTCGACCTCACATTCTGTGGCCTCATGGGCGGAGGCGGAGCAAGTGTTCTTCAATACTCCTTTGCTTGTTTTGGAAGACATAAAGCACAGTAGACGTGAACTGCGATTTCATGCCCTGGGCAAGACGGACAAAGTGAGACTACTACACTTAACATTCACTCTGCGCCACGCGGAGGAAAAGATAAGAGTTATATCAGCCAGAGATATGCATCGAAAAGAGCGAGCGATTTATGAACAAGCAAATTAAGGCCATACCGGAATTTGCCAACGAGCAGGAAGAGCGGTTGTTCTGGGAGCAGAACGACTCTACCGACTATGTTGACTGGAACAAGGCCAGTCCGGTGGTTCTTCCCAACCTGAAGCCAACAACAAAGACGATTTCACTGCGCCTGCCACAGCACTTGCTGGATTCCATCAAGGCAGCGGCACACTCACGCGATGTCCCTTATCAGTCGCTGATCAAGGTGTGGTTGCAAGAGAAATTACACGATCAATGAATGGTGCCCAGGGGCGGAATCGAACCACCGACACGCGGATTTTCAATCCGCTGCTCTACCGACTGAGCTACCTGGGCATCAGGGTATTCAAGGAAGGCGCAGTATTAAACCTTTTGGGGCTCACAAAGTCAACCTAAAGCAGGCCGAAAATCAGCCCGTACAGCGTAAACTGCATCGTGTGATAACCCGCATTGATCAGCCACAGCTTCAGGCTCTTGAGCTCGAACAGGTAGTTGACGCCGAACGACGTAGCCACCCAGGCCAGGCCAACACCAACACCGGAATGAAAGGCCATGAAGAAACTGGCTTCGGGGCCGATGACCATGGAAAACGCAACGGCAGCGACCAGGCAGAGCAGGAACGAAACACCAAAAATCTTCAGCTTGTTGGCAGCCGCCAGTTGTTCGTCGCTGAGTCCGGTTTCACGCTGCCAGGCTTTACCAAACAGCAACGGTGAATACCATAACCCTCCCAGTGCAAAGGCCGAAAAAGCCGCAATCAGCGATGGCAGCCACTCGAAAGGCCTCATTCCGGCACGTATCCTTCAGGCGCTTCAGACCCTTCTCCAAATAGGAATTTCTCCATCTCAACCTCCAGGTATTTACGGTGTTCGGGGTTGATTGGTGACAGCCGGTTTTCGTTGATCAGCATGGTCTGGTGGGCCAGCCATTTCTGCCAGGCTTGCTGCGAAATATTTTCAAAAATGCGTTTACCCAATTCACCAGGGTAGGGCTGGAAAGCCAGGCCGTCCAGTTCGTCATTCAACGCGTGGCAGTGTACTTTTCGGGTCAATTGAGTTCTCCGTTGTTCAGTTTTTTCAGCAGGTTACTGACCGGCCTTGGAAGGCCGAGGTCACCCTGTTGTGACGGGGTGAACCAGCCAAGATTTGCAGAGCATTTTACCTGTGTTCCTTCTGCAGCAGTAACAAGTAGCGGATGAATGGTCATCCGGATGTGACTCAGCCGGTGCTCGAACGATGGCCGATGCTGCGTTTTCGCCTTTGCTATGCCCAGTGCCGCCAATGCTTCCGCTTCCGTCGACCCTGAGGGCAGGCACCAGAGGCCGCCCCATATTCCAGCTGGGGGGCGTTTCTCGAGCAATACACGACCTTTGGTATCCCTGGTGATCAGCATGTGCAGGGTCAGATCATTCACTTTGGTCGGTGGCTTGGGGGTTGGCAACTCATGTACTCTGGAATCCGCTAGCGCCAGGCAGTCCGCCCTTACCGGGCAAGCGGTGCAATCAGGATTGGACCGGGTACACAATGTGGCGCCAAGATCCATCACGGCCTGGGTGTAATCTGCACCCCTGGTGTCGGGCAGCCGCTGTTCGGCTTCCGACCACAAGCGCTTTTGCACCGCACTTTTTCCACTCCAGCCTTTCACCGCCGCATGTCGTGCCAGCACCCGGCGAACATTTCCGTCCAGGACGGCTGCCGGTTGGTCTGTGGACTGGGAAATAATCGCATTGGCCGTGCTCAGTCCGATGCCGGGCAGGGCGGTCAGGCCTTCCGGATCACCAGGCAACTGGCCGCCATGTTGATCCACGCATAGCCTGGCTGTTTTGTGCAGGTTACGTGCCCTTGCGTAATACCCCAGTCCTGCCCAGTGGGACAGCACTTCATCACCAGACGCATGGGCCAGTGCCGGGATATCCGGGAAAGAGCCCATCCACTTGCTGAAGTAAGGGATAACCGTTGCGACCTGTGTCTGCTGCAACATGATCTCGGAAACCCACACCCGATAGGGCGAGCGCGGACTCTGCCAGGGCAGGTCCTTGCGGCCATATTGATCCCACCACGCGAGCAGGCGATCCGAAAATGAAGGCAGTTTCGCCCGGCTCACGGATCAGTCGATGGGCAAAATGGCGTTGACGAAGGAGCCGGCATCGAACGGCCGCAAATCCTTGGCTGCTTCACCGACCCCGATAAAACGGATCGGCAAATTCAATTCATGGGCTATGCCGAATAACACTCCGCCCCGAGCTGTTCCGTCCAGCTTGGTGATAGTGATGCCGGTCAGACCGATGGCCTGGTTGAACTCCCTTGCCTGGTTGAGTGCATTCTGGCCGGTGCCGGCATCCACTACCAGCATGATCTCGTGCGGTGCCGCTTCATCGATCCGGCTCATCACCCGGTAAATTTTCTTCAGCTCTTCCATCAGGTTGTGCTGGGTGTGGAGGCGACCGGCCGTATCGGCGATCAAGACGTCGACGCCCTTTGCCCTGGCTGATTGCAACGCATCGAAAATCACGGCTGCCGAATCCGCACCGCTGTCCTGTGACACGACGGGGATATCATTCCTCTCGCCCCAGGATTTGAGCTGCTCGACCGCTGCTGCGCGGAACGTGTCGCCTGCGGCCAGCATCACACTGAGCCCATCCTCCTTGAAACGTTGCGCCAGCTTGCCGATAGTCGTGGTTTTACCGGCGCCGTTCACGCCCACCATCAGGATCACGAAGGGCTTCCTGGCTTCATCAATAGCCAGAAATTGCTCGCAGGGCTCGATCAGTTCGTACAATTCAGCCTGAACAGCCGGCAGAACCTGGTCGGGACGGGTGATCACCTTGTTGGAGATCCCTGCGCGCAGATTTTCCACGATTTCCAGGGCTGCCTTTACACCGATGTCGGATGTAATCAACGTGGTTTCGATTTCGTCCAGCAGATCTTCATCAATTGAACTGCGATTGGTCAGCAGCGTACTCAGCCTCCTGCCCAGTTGGCGGCGGGTATCTTCCAGGCGAAGTTCCAGTGCATCCTCGCCGGACTGCTCTGCGGGTCGCAGTTGCACATCCTGAACAACGCCGGGCTTTTTCTTGTTTTTGCGGAATATGCGCAGCATGCTGTAGCTGTCCTCGATGAACGACGGGGCGATATGCTAATTTTGGGGTCGAATATGAAAAAGAAAAGACCGGGAACCGTTCGGATCATAGGCGGCAAGTGGCGCGGCACACGCCTGCCGGTGCCTGACCTTCCCGGTTTGCGCCCTTCCGGCGACCGCAGCCGGGAAACCCTGTTCAACTGGCTGCAGAATGATATTCAGGGCGCAACCTGTGCTGATCTGTTTGCCGGCAGCGGCGTGCTGGGCCTGGAAGCCGCATCGAGGGGGGCGGCGGATGTGACTCTGATTGAAAAGTCCAGGATTGCGGCTGGCGTGATCCGAGAAAGTGTGCAGAAGCTGGATTCCGGCCAGGTACAGGTCGCGCAGGCAGATGCCATTGAATGGCTGGCAGGACGCGAACCTCATTCCCTGGACATCGTGTTCATCGACCCGCCATTTTCCTCCGGGCTACAAATCCGCGCTATCGAGCTACTGGTCACAGGTGACTGTGTCAAAAAAGGCGGGCTTGTCTACGTCGAAACTCCTCGTGAAATCAATCCTCCACCGCCTCCTCCCGGCTGGGAAATCGCCCGTGAGAAGCTGCTGGGCGAGGTCCGGATGCAGCTGATGAAAATAATTTGAATATTTTCGAAAGAAATTGATGCCACTTTAGGTCATCTATTATGCAGGCACCGTTTGCCTGTGTAGTAAGACTCCTCAGTCCCTGCTAAGGGCGCCTCCCCGGCGCCCTTTTTTTTGGGAACCACCCCTGGCCGGGCCGGAGGGTTCCTTGTTTTCAGTACCGGAATGATATGAGCGAACTTGTTATGCGCCGACGTGGTGGGCTTGTTGTGTCTTTGCCCCCAAAGAAGGGTGAGCGGTTTCTCTGTGGTTTGAGTGCCGCAAGGGGTTGGGGGTAGTCCATTACAGGGCCTTCGGCTGTCGGGAACAGCCGAAGAGCGCACAGGGATGTCTCGAGCGTGCCCTGTAATGGACTACCCCCAACCCCGACCCCCCTAACCTCCACAGAGAAATGGCTCCCCGCCGCAAAATAGGTACAATGCATGATTGCTCAACTCCACAGCGGAACAAGCGGAATGACCATGCAGCCAATCGCAGTCTATCCGGGCACATTTGACCCGATTACCAACGGGCACACCGACCTCGTTTCTCGAGCAGCGCGTGTGTTTCCAAAAGTGATCATTGCCATCGCGGAAAGCCCTCACAAGAAGCCCCTGTTCAGCCTGGAAGAGCGAATTGAGCTGTCTCGTAACGAAATGGCCAGCCTGGACAATGTCGAGGTGATGGGTTTCAGCAACCTTCTGGTGGAGTTTGTGCAGCAGATTGGTGCATCAGTGATCGTGCGTGGTCTGCGCGCCGTTTCTGACTTCGAGTACGAGTTCCAGCTGGCCAGCATGAACCGGCACATTGCGCCTGCAGTGGAAACCCTTTTTCTGACCCCGGACGAGGATTACAGCTTTATCTCCTCGTCGCTGGTGAAGGAGGTCGCACGCCTGAACGGTGATGTTTCCGAGTTCGTGTGTGAAGAAGTGCAACAAGCCATGCGCAAGCGTTTTGCAGAACTGGGGCAGTAAACTTGTCTCTGAAGATTACCGAAGAGTGCATCAACTGCGATGTCTGTGAGCCTGAATGCCCCAACGAGGCGATTTACCAGGGCATCGAGTATTACGAGATCGATCCAATGAAATGCACCGAATGCGTGGGACATTTCGACACGCCGCAATGTGTCGAGGTCTGCCCGGTGGAGTGCATTCCAAAAGACGACGACAACGAGGAAACTGAGGATCAACTGTGGGAAAAATACAGGCGACTGATTGCGCAGGCAACGGTCTGAAGATAAATACAGCACTCCGGGCAGTACTTTGCCTGGTACTGATCACATTTGCAGCGCCCCTGTGGGCTGCCGGCACCCCCGATAAAGCTGCCATCGCCAGCGCGCATTTCCTGGCCACTGAGGCCGGTCACGAAATACTGGCCAAAGGCGGTAACGCATTTGACGCGGCCATCGCGGTCAGCTCAACACTGGCGGTGGTCGAACCGACCAGTTCAGGCATTGGTGGAGGAGCGTTCTGGTTGCTGCACCGTGCTTCCGATGGCTTCCAGACCATGATCGATGCCCGTGAGCAGGCTCCGGCGGCTGCACACAAGGACATGTACCTGGATGAGAACGGCGAAGTAAACCGCGACCTTGCGGTCAACGGCCCTCTGGCCGGGGGGATCCCCGGGGAGATCGCCGGACTGGAACACCTGGCTGTTCACTATGGAAAACTGCCGCTATCGGTCAGTCTGCAGCCGGCCATACGGATTGCCCGTGAAGGCTTCGAGGTCGACAAGAAATTTAATGCGCTGATGAAATGGCGCATTGATACCATCAAGCGCTGGCCTGCGGCATCTGAGGCATACCTGGCTGATGGTGAAATGCCACCCATAGGTCACGTCATCAAATTACCGGATCTCGCCTGGGTGCTTGAACAGGTCGCCGAGCGTGGTGCTGAAGGCTTTTACGCGGGTCCCGTGGCCGAGCGCATGGTGAAGGGCGTGCGGGATGCAGGCGGCATCTGGACGATGGAAGATCTCGCCGCTTACAAAGTGAAGGAGCGCGATCCGATTCGCACCAGCTATGGCGACTACGAACTGGTCACAGCACCGCCGCCTTCCTCTGGTGGCGTTGCGCTGGCGGAAATCCTGAATATCATCGAACCCTACAATATCAACGAACTGGACCCGGTGTTGCGCACCCACCTGATAGCTGAAGCCATGCGCCGGGCCTACCGCGATCGCGCCATTTACCTGGGTGACCCCGATTTCGTCAATGTTCCGGTGGCCATGCTGACCAGCCAGTACTATGCGGACGGCTTGCGTGCCTCGATCCGGCCGGACCGTGCAACCCCCAGCAGCATGCTGGCCGGCAACGACCAGCTTCCGGACGGTACCGACACGACTCACTTCTCCATCATCGATAATGAAGGCAACATGGTCGCAGCCACGCTGACGGTCAACCTGCCTTTTGGTTCGGGATTCATGCCGCCGGGGACAGGTCTGCTGGTGAACAACGAGATGGATGATTTCTCAGCCAAAAAAGGTGTACCCAACGCCTATGGCCTGATCGGTTTCACGGCCAATGAAATTCAACCCTACAAGCGGCCACTGTCCAGTATGAGCCCGACGTTCATGATTGGATCGGATAAGCGCGCCGTGATCGGCACGCCGGGGGGCAGCCGGATCATAACCATGGTCTTGCTGGGTATCCTGGATTTCATGAAAGGCAACCAGCCGGAATCCTGGGTGTCGCTGCCACGCTTCCACCACCAGTATGTGCCGGACAAGATTTCTGCCGAGCCGGACGCATTCTCTCCCGAGGTTATCGAAGGGTTGCAGGCCATGGGTCACGAGGTCGAAGTCCGCAGCAGCACCTGGGGCAATATGCACGGCGCCATGTGGAACCTCGAGACCGGTGAAGTGAGTGCGGGCTCCGATCCACGCTGGCCTTCCGGCCGCGCTATCGTCAGGTAAGACAGACAAGGACAATCCATGTACAAGTACCTTTTATCGCTCGCATTACTATCGCCCTTCAGCGTCCAGGCCCAGATCACTCCGTCACAATTGGACCTGCTGGCCGCCGAAGCCCAGCCACAGGTGGTCGAATGGCGCCGTTGGTTCCACGAGAACCCGGAACTGAGCAATCGCGAATTCAATACGGCGAAGCAGATCGAAACAATACTTCGGGAGATGGGTCTCGAGCCGATGACCGGCATTGCACACACCGGTATCGTCGCGGTTATCGAAGGCGGCAAGCCCGGACCGATGGTTGCGATCCGCACCGACATGGACGGTTTGCCGGTTATCGAGCAGACCGGTCTGCCTTTCGCCTCGAAGAAAACAGACGTGTACAACGGCCAGGACGTGGGCGTGATGCACGCCTGCGGCCACGATGCCCACATGTCCATGCTGCTGGGCGCAGCCTGGGTACTGAACTCGGTCAAAGAAGACCTGGCAGGCTCGGTTATGCTGATCTTCCAGCCGGCTGAAGAAGGTGCGCCGGAGGGTGAGGAAGGTGGCGCCGCCCTGATGCTGAAAGAAGGTATCTGGGATGACAGCAAGCCCGAGGCAGTTTTCGGCATCCATGTTGGCATCGCCACACCCGGCGGCCAGATTGGCGTGAAACCCGGCCCGCTGATGGCCGCGGTCGACAGCTTCAAATTGACCGTCGTGGGCCAGCAGGCGCATGGCGCTATGCCGTGGAACGGAATTGACCCTATCGTGGTCTCTTCTCAGATCATACTGGGCCTGCAAACCATCGTCAGCCGCCAGGTCGACGTCACGCTGGCGCCGTCGATTGTCAGTGTTGGCAGGATTTCCGGCGGAGTCCGGAATAATGTGATTCCGGACCGCGTCGAAATGGAAGGAACCATCCGGACTTTCGATGAAGGCATGCGCCGTGAAATCCATGCCCGCATCGAGAAAACCGCCAGGGCTATCGCTTCAGCGGCGGGCGCAGACATCGAATTCGAATTGATGATTGGTTACCCGTCAGTCAATAACAACGCAAAACTCTTTGAGCAGTCGCTGCCAACCCTGCAGCGGGTGTCAGGTGACAACCCGGTCAACATCATCACGCCGCAGACCGTTGCTGAGGATTTCTCGTTCTTTTCCAACGAGACTCCCGGCTTGTTCCTGTTCCTGGGGAATGGACCACCGGATGAGGATCCCACGACCTTGCCGGGCAATCACTCGCCGTATTTCAATATGTACGAGCCTAACCTGGAGATGGGTGTTCGCATCTTCAGCAACCTGGTGGTGGACTACCTGAACCGATAAAGAGTCTCGCTTCCCTGCTCCTGCCTGCGGCAGAAGGCGGCTGCGCTCAACGGCATTGGTTTGAAAGAGATGTACCCGGCCCGGATCACGAGGTCGGTATCGTCAGTATGGGCGCGTTCGCATCTTTCGCCTGGTTGGTCAGAGTCGTTATGAACAACATCAGGCTGAAAACCCGCTTGGACATGAGGTCGGAGTTTTCTATCCAGTACCAGTAACCCTCGTACTTGACCTGGGCAAAACTTTCGTCCGGCTTGTTTTCCGCTGAATGAACCTGGAAAGGACGGTGGGATGTGCCGGAAAAATCATAGCCAGGGGCAGCATATGCGGCTTTCTCAGCCGGCACATCAATGAATCCTGACAGGGCGGACAACATCTGGAGCACAGAGCGGGTTTGAATGGCAAGGGTGTCCGGTGCGGATTTGAACGGCGCGTAAATCACCCGAAATTGATCGCGGTCGGGGTCCAGGCCAATGATCTCAGCGACCCTGCGGCTCTTTTCAATAGTGGATTCGGCCAGGCCTTCTTTCTTGAGCCTGAAAACGATGCCGTTCTTATTGTTCTCATCTGTGGTCAGTTCAAAACCCACCGCGCCTGCATTCTGCAATTCCTGCATCAGTTGCACATATTCAATAAACTCCGGATCGGCACGGCCGTCTTCCCTTCTTGTGACCGACCAGTTGTGTACGCCGTTGATCGCCTCCACAGCCCAGGTGAACAACAGTTCACTGCTGTAACCTGCCTGGATCAGCGCCAGCAGGTTGGTTGGCGCCACGGGCTCGAGAATGGCCCTGAGATAGTCATTGCCGGTTTTGGGCATATATGTGATGGTGGGGCGGTCGGTGTACGTGCCGCTGGCGCCCAGTCCCTGGGAGTTTCCCCCGGTGATACTGTCAGAAAACCCCAGCCTTCCGTTCACCGTTGTGGAGAGTGTGTAGCCACTGACGATGGATCCCACGTCAACAAAAACCGGCATGTCCACGAAACGGATTTTTACAATATTGGCCAGCATCTGGTTTTTCCAGGTATCGCCAATACTGTTGCCGTAATTGATCTGGTCACGGTCCATGGTTTTGGGGCCATAACTGCCGCAGGAAGCCAGCAGCAGACCCAGGCCGACTGCAGTGAGCACTTTTCGAACAGGGCTTTTCATAGTCATTCCAGATGATCAGGGCTTAATGTAGGCTCTTGGCATCTCCACGTTTTCAGGCAAATAACGATCCTTCAACAGGGTTTGCCGTGACACCATCGGGTCCATTTTACCGCCAATAATCACCTGGTCGGCGACCGAGGTCACTTCAAGCGGGTCTCCGCTCCAGATAACCAGGTCTGCCACGCTGTTCTCTTCGATGCTGCCATGATCTTCGCCCAGGCCGAAGATGACGGCCGGGCTTACGGTTAATGCGGCCAGCCCTGCTGCGTAAGGCAGTCCGTTGGCTACCGCGTTACCCGCCATTTGTCTCAGCTTCCGGGCCTGGTGTGTTTCTGAACCCGAGAACGCGAAAGTGACTCCGGCTTCATTGAGCAGAGCGGCGTTATCGAGCCGGGCGCCAAGCCGATCAAAATCTTGCGGTAGGTTAGCCAGCGGATCAATCAGCACCGGAATGCCGGCCTCCGCCAGTTGGTTGGCGACCATCCATGCTTCTGTACCCCCGCTGACTACAGCGTTCAGGCCATGCTTCTCTGAAAATGCGATGACTTGTAGGATATCGCTGGCGCGGTCTACGTTGAAAACAACCAGGCCGGCTGTCTTGAAGCCTGCAAGTGATTGCCGTCCCGCCAGTGTCAACTCCAGTTCGGGTGCCCATTGCATTTCTGATCCTGCTTCCACCATGGCCTGTTCCAGTTGCATCCACTGCGCGGCGCGCGATCCACCGCTTTGCTCAGTGGCATCTGCACCCACATCGATGAACAGGACCTTACCCCCCAGGAAGGATTGGTAGCCTCCGTCCAGTGACACAGCCTGCCCCTGGCCGCCGACGATGCTGCCAGAGCGACTCGCGCCCAGTAGCGCCCAGGTGTAGCCTTCGATTCTTGTCACCGGGACCACTGAAGAATGCGGGTTGTAGGCGGTAGTGACATCGAACTCCGGCCGCAGTCCTTCAATGGCAAGGCTACTGTCGACTGAAGACTCGACAGCGGATATTTCGACCAGTCCGGTCTCCGTGATACCGGCAAAGAAGCCAGGCGTGACCGGCCTGCCGTTCGCCTCGATGACCAGTGCATCAGGAGGCGCGGACAGGTCAGTGCCCACGGACCGGATTCTTCCGTCCCGGATCAGGATATCGGCATCTTGCAGGACGGACTGGCTGCTCATGGTGTGCACGGTCGCATCGTTGATAAACAGGGTTTCGGCATATGCGCCAAAGGATGTGGCGAGGCAAAGCAGCAGGGCAGTCAGTTGATTCCGGGTCATTGTGCTGCGCCCAGTTGCTGGCCGAGTTCGAAATCGGATACCGGCTGACGTTCGGGGTCATTTCGGTCATACAGCAGCGCGCCGTCGACAAACACCTGGTCTGCTTTTGCATAAACGCTGAAGGGGTTGCCGTTCCATATGACCACGTCCGCCATCTTGCCGGGCTCCAGCGTGCCGGTCTGGTCCAGGATACCCATCGATTTGGCCGGGTTGGCCGTAATCCAGCGAATGGCGTGTTCAGGCTGAATTTCCAGGCCTGCCCGTTTTCCCCGCGTCATCGCCTTGGCTGCTTCCTGGTTCAGGCGTTGAATGCCTTCTCCAGAATCTGAATGCACAATCGCGCAACTGCCTTCTGGCCGGTCAACCAGTGCAATGTTTTCCTGGATGCCGTCGTAGGCTTCGGCCTTGAACCCCCACCAGTCAGCCCACAGTGCGCCGCACACGTTGTTTTCCGCCAGTTCGTCGGCAATCTTGTAAGCCTCCACGCCGTGGTGGAACGCACTGACCGTGTAACCAAACTCGTCCGCCATGTCCAGGATGGTCAGCATTTCATCCGCGCGATAGCAGTGCATATGGACCAATATTTCACCTTTGAGAACGGCCGACAGCGTTTCCAGTCTCAGATCACGCACGGGTATTTTGTTTGTGGACCCGTTCCGGTCATTCTTTTTATTGTCTTTCTTTGCTTCGTACTCTTCCCAGTCCTG
>Ga0316193_10000506_pt1 | contig 24348 bp, 20 predicted proteins | sample MerIslsedime2_MG_FD_207735 | JGI IMG/M metagenome (GOLD analysis project Ga0316193, IMG submission 207735) | Coastal sediment microbial communities from Maine, United States - Merrow Island sediment 2 | ecosystem: Environmental > Aquatic > Marine > Coastal > Sediment | place: USA: Maine... | reverse complement strand
GTGTGGGTGAGCATGACTCCGGCATGTGGGGCCTCCGAGGCAAGGGCACGCTCACCGGCTCGATGGAGCGGGTCACCGCCAAGGCCCCTGGGGCCAAGGCTGCCTCGAAGGCCGCGCTCGCACTCGAGATCGACCTTGCGGAGCACCGGGTTGAAGGCAGCGTACCGGTCGAGTTCCTTTCGCTCCGCCAGGCAGGGTACGCCCCGATTCGCGTGCGCGGCGCCGAGCTCGAGCTTCTCGCCCGCCAGCCCCTGCACTGGACGAGCGACGAAGGTGCGCCCTCGGTGGACCTCAGCGGGAAGGTCGAGCGCATCGCGGTCGGGAGGCGGCACTTCCGCACGCCGCGATGGTCCCTCCGGGCAAAGCGAATCGAACCCCAGCGCTACGTACTCGACGCACTGCTCACGGCGGACCGGGTCAGCTGGGGCCGGTTCCCGAACGCGCCCAAGAGCGCACTCGAGCTCGAAGCGCTCATCGACGCCGCGCGACCGGCCATCGACGCGGACGCTTCACTTTCGATTGCCGGCGGCGCCCCGACGACTCTCTCCGTCGAAGCGTCCCAAGATGGCTCGACCACGCGCTACGACGTCGGGCTCGCCGGCGAGGAAGCCGGGCCGCTTCTCGGCGCGCTCGTGTTCGGGGACGGCGGCCACCGCTCCGACGAGCTCAGCTTTGCGTTCGAGAGCCGCGGCAAGTTCCGCGGACTCCTGTCGAAAGACGACTCGGGCGCGCTGGTCGCATCGCAGAGGCCGCTTCGAACCGCGCGCGGGGAGCACCGCTCGATGCTCCGCGTGAATCAGCTCGCCCTCGTTCGTTCCGAAATCACGCACGAGGTGCGCGGCCTCCGCTTCGACGCGGGTTCTTCCCACGAGTCCCCCGGCCGAGGAGCGCTCGAGGCCGGCTTGTCCGTCGACGAGCTGCGCTTCGGTGACGCCGAGCAGCCGATGGCGCTCCACGACTACGCCCAGCAGCTCGACATCGCCTACGCCGCCCTCCACGGCGCGCCCTCGTTCACGGTCAAGACGGACGGAACCTTCGACCACCTCGACCAGCGGTTCGTTCGCCAATATCCGATTCGCGACGTCTCCTTCGGCACCGAGCTCGACGCGGACGACACGCAGGTCTTCGCGGTTCGCCGCGCCTACCTTCACAACGCAGCAGGCGGCACCAAGTTCGAGGCACGAGGCGCGTACGAGGGCTGGCGGGATGCGAATCGAGCGACTGAGGTGTGCAGCACGGGCACGCGTGGCTGCCCCGAGGTGGCCTCGATGTACGGCCGCGAGGCGGCGACCGTCACCGGCACCTTCGAGCAGGACTTCAGCTTCTGGCAGAGCACCGAACGCGTGAAGAGCGGCGGCTCGGTCCGCATCCCATTCACCGTCGAGTCGGGAGACCTCAACACCTACCGGGTCATCGCACGCACCGAAATCCGCGACGTCATGCTCGAGCTTTCGGACTACGGCCTTCTCGTCAATGATCTCGACGCCTCGATTCCCATCGACCAAGAGTTCGGCACGGCACCCGAGTTCTTCATGGTGCCCGCCACGGTCGACAACGCCATTGCGCAGAAGCGCTTCTTCGACCTCTACCCCTTCACCAGGCGCGAAAGCTTCCTCAGCGTCGACCAGGTGCAACTCGGCCAAGAAGTCATCGGCCCTGTCGCCGCGAACTTGCACATCGCCGGCTCGACGCTCGCCATGGACCAGATCCACGCGGCCTATCGCGGCGGTTACGTCACGGGCCAGTTCCGAGCCGACGTCAGCAACGACGACCCCTTGGTCCTGTTCCGAGGTCACCTCACGGGCGTACGCGTGAAAGACAGCAAAGACGTGCTCGACGCCAACATCGCGATGACCTTCGTTCCGACCACGCTCATCGTCGAGGGCAAGGCTCAAATCGTCCGGATCAGCAAGGACCACCTCTACGAGGTCATCGACGTGCTCGACCCCTACCACGAGGACGAGGACCTCAACCGCGTGCGCCTCGGCCTGAAGTTCGGCTATCCGAAGTTCGTGCTCATCAAGCTCGACGAGGGCCTGATGAACGCCAAAATCGACCTCGGCGGGCTGGCGGGCGCGGTCCGAATCGATGAAATCAAAGGCATCCCGGTGACACCGTTTCTCGAGCAGTACGTGCAGCCCTACATCGAGCGCATCCTTTCCCCGAGCCTGAGCTACGGTGCAGCCCCCGCCGAGCCCGAGGCGCCGCCGAAGGTCAGCCAGGCTCCGGAGAGTCGCCCATGAGACCTGCCTCACTCCCCCAACTCCTCGTTCTGCTCCTCGCGGGAGCGGGCTGCATCAAGACCCCGCCCATCGCTGTGGTCGACAACCGCACCGCGCTCGAGCTGCAGGCCTCCGGCGAGTACCCGGAGCTTCAGTTCGACGCGGCCGATGCCGCGCTCGAGCCGGGGCCGAGTCCGGTCTCCGCCAAGGAAATCGTCTCGAAGGCCGGGCTCTCCGCCGCCGCCCTCGACCTCTTCGCAGTCTCCGAAAGCGACGCGCAGTTCATCGACGCGATGCTCGTGAGCGGTTGCCTCGGCGAGGCCGAGGACGGGCTCCTTCAATACACACCAGACCATTGCGACCAGAGCGTCGAAGTGAGCGAGATTCTGCGCGCGGCAAGCCGCAACAACCTCCACCGGCGGCAGGTTTGGGAGTACCTCGCAAGCCGAGCCGACGGCCGCTCCCCCGCTGCGGCGCGAGACGCCTGGCGCTGGGTGCACCTCGAGCAAGTGCGCTGCGGCACCTGGATTGAGAAGGACGGAGCATGGACGCAGAAGGAGTGCTGAAGCGCGCGCGTTCCCTGCGCACGCAGCTCTTCGGCGTGCTCATGCTCGGCGCGTTCGCTCTGCTCAGCGTGTCGACCGCCGCCGCCGAGGGGGACGGCGCGAGCGAGGTCAAGAAGCGCCGACAGACCCCAGCTCTCCTGCAGCCCACGCGCGTCACCATCGGCAACCACAATCACTTCATGGGGGTGCTCGGTCCGGGCGCTCGCTACCTCTACTACGTCACCGACGAGTTCAACGTCTACGACCTCTACATCCAGTCCCCGGTGAACTCCAGCGGCGAGCCGCTGTTCGAGGCGTTCGGCGACATCATCTGGCCTGCCATCAGCCCGGACGGCAAGGAGGTCGCCTACATTCGATACGAGACCGACTCGCGGGGCGATGCCTGCCGCCGACGCATCAAGAACAACGGCAAAGCGCGCAACGACCGTGAAGAGTGCCGCGACACTGACGAAGCGGATCTGCAGATTTACTGGCGGGCCGACGGGCGTCTCGGCGTCCTCCTCCGCGAAAAGCTCCACGGCGACCACGTGCTCCTCGACGGCGCCTTCGAGAAGGACCAAGAGCGCATCGACGCCAACGTCGTCGGTCTCGCCATCTCGCCGGACGAGCGCTGGGTCGCCTACGTACCACTCTCACGGCTCCGTGAGGAGGTGGGCGTCTCGTTCGCGAACCAGACGAGCGCGGAGAGCATCCGGGTCCGGCGCGCATTTCCCGGCGCGAAGGAGCTCGGCTATGCGGCGAGCCTTCCCGGCGTCTCGGGGTATCCGGTGTTCTCGCCGGACGGCGCCTATCTCTACTTCTCGCAGTTCTTGAACGACACGAACCGCGACGGCGTCATCGACGGCGAGGACAACGGCGTGCTCTTCCGCGTGCCGTTCCAGGGCGACGGCGAGACGCCCGAGTTCGGGAAGCCCCGCCAGCTGACGAACGCGCAGTGGAACTGCCACTATCCGTCCATCCGCGAGACGACCATGGCGCTCACCTGCTCCATTCGCGAGAACATCCACATCTACCTCATGCCGCCGAGCGGAACGGTACCGGCGGACTGGGACCGCGCGCGCATCGCCCGTGAAGTCGAGCGCGTGCACAGCCCGTGGAACGAGCTCGTGCTCCGGCAGCACCTCCTCGTGAGCGCTCCCGACGACCCCGAGCGCTCCGCGCAGCTCAAGGCGCTCACCAAGCTCCATATCGATTTGCGCGAGTACGAGGCGGCGATTCACTACGCCGAACAACGAGGCGAGCTTCTTCGGAGCGACGGTCAGTCCGACTGGTGGTCGCAGCTGATGATTCACCTTGCCACACACCGTCGCGCGGACCGCGGACTCTCGCGCGGCCGCTTCAGCGAGGAGTACGTCCAAGAGTCGAAGGGCCTCGCCGAGTCGCTGAAGTCGGTCGCGACCGATGGCTCTGCGGATGCCATCGCTCTGCGAGCGGTCGTTCTGTCCCGCATCTACGGGGACCTCGGCGACAAAGCCGCGGCCGCGGAGCTCCTGCGCTCCGTCGACCTCGCCTCGGTCACCGACCCGACTGTCCTCGACTTCGCCTTCCAGGAATTCGACCGCTTCTACGGGCTCCTCACCGACGAAGACACACGCCTTGCCCGGCTCCGCGAGGTGGCTCTCCACCCGGCCTCCTCGGTCACCGAGGCGCTTCGCCACAGCAAGCGCTTCGTGGAGCTCGTCCAGCGAGGCCGCCCACAAAACGAACGGCTCACGCGCTTGCTCGACGCTCGAAAAGAGGTGCCGGACCAGACCCGCTTGGCGCTCGCGCTGGACGTCGAGATTGCCCTCCAGCAACTCACCGAAGAGAATGTCGACGCCGTCGAGCAACAGCTCGTCGCGCTCTACACGCGAATCGACAACGTGCACGTCCGTCGCTACCTGGTCATCAGTGCGCTGCGGGCCGCCAATCGCGAAGGCGTCGAATCGCTCCAGCACTCCTTGGTCGAGCTCTGGGTCGAGTCGGCAGAGCAAGGCGACCCAGACCGGCAGGCCTCCGCCGCGCTCTACCGGCTCGTCGTGCTCGAGCGTGCCTATGGAGCCTTTGCTGCCGGCGATTTGGAGACGGCCGCCAGCTATTTCGACAAGGCACGACGTACGACCGACTCGCTCGCCGGTCACGTCGGCTGGATTGAGACCCAGCTTCGGATGGGCTCCCCGGAGCGCGCCGCCGAGTACGACACGGAGACCGACGCGACGGAGCGGTTCGTCAAAGCCTATTGGATGGCGCGCGACCTCGGCGCCATCGAGTCCAACAAGGAGCTCGCCAAAGTCGTCGAGGAGGCGAAAGAGCTTCTCGACGCCGCCATCGACGAGGCGCCCCATCAGCCTCTGATGCACTTGCTGCTCGCCCATGCCTTGCATCATCGCGGGATGCGCCTCGGCGAGCGGCAAGACATGGCGCTCGCGGTTCGGCACTACCTCTTGGCCCTCGACCTCTCGAAGAGCCGCCCCCGCGTCCGCGCGCCGGCCCATGCCGGCATGGCACTCGCCCAGGCATCGCTCGGTAACCACCGGCGCGCGCTCGAGGACTACGAAGCGCGCTTCGAGCTCCCCACCATCTCCTCCGAAGAAAAGGCCGCGCTTCTATTCGGCTACGCGCGAAGCCTCTTTCACGTCAATCAAAAGGACGGGGCCGTCGAGGCCGCGAAGAAGGCGCTCGCGCAAATTCAGTCCGAGGCCGGCGCTGCCGAAGGTCTCGACCGCTACGAGCCGTTCGTGCTCGACCGGCTCGCCCTCTACCAGCTCGACGCCGAGCGCATGAAGGACTCGCTCGTCACCCAGGACGCGCTGCAACGCTCGCTCGAATCGCATCCCGGGGCCGCGTCCGAGGTCAACGAGGTGAAGACGAAGACTCGGCTGGCGACGGCCTATCTGGTCACCGAGGATCCGAGGAGCGCGCTCAGCGCCGTCACCGAGGGCAAGGCTCGGCTCGAAGCCGCCGACCCGCTTCGCCCTGACGACATCGACCGTCGCCTTCGTCCGGTGACCCACGAGTTCGTCTACGAGAAGGGCGACTTCGAGGTGCTTCTCGCGGGACTCGGGGCGAACGCTGCGCGACAGCTCGACGAGCTCGAGGAGGCGCGCGCCGCGCTCCTCTTCCGCAAGCAGGCACTCGACACCCACTACGCCGAGAAACAAGTCGATGAGGATCTCCTCGAGCTCGCGCGCACCTGCCTTCGGCTCGCGGACATCGCAAACCAGCAAGGTAACCTCGAACAAACGCGCCTGTACCTCGAAGAGGGCCTCGGATACGCCGAGCAGCATTCAACCGTGAGCGGAAGCGACGTCAGCGAGGTCGGCTTTCATCTGCTCAGGGCCTACACGCTCCTTCACTTCGAAGGCGGCGTCGACCTCGCCCTCTACCAGCGCGACTTGGAGCAAGACCTGCTCCGCTACTACCTCTTCCTCTGCGAGGTCCGAAATCCCGACTGGGAGACGGAACGCATGCGCCTCGAGATTTTTCTCTCTCTCCTGCGCATGGAAGAGCGAGAAGCGGGGACGGGTGCGAGCGGACCGGGCAACAGCGGCGCACCCGACCAGGGGTGACATCCCGCTTCTCAACACCAGCCGCGCTCCATGGCGCTCTTGGACGATACGTGCTCCGAGAAGAGGCTCTTGTTCGGACGCTACGACTACCGCCGGACACTGCGGACGGCGGCCAAGACGGCGGGCCTACCGGCCGACAAGCGAAAGCACCTGAGCGCCCATGACATCCGCCACGCCGCCGTCACGCACGTGCAAGAGGTCTCGCAAAACATCGCTGGCGCTGCCTACATGGCAGGGCACCGGCGCACGGCGACCACGAACGCCTATACGGAACCCAACTACGCCGCCGGCGTGGCCATTCAACATGCGAGGTACGACTTTCGACACACCAAACGACACACCGACTCAGAAAACGCAAATGGCGGAGAGACAGAAACCGCGCCAAGTGCTTGCGATCACTTGGTAGGCACGGGCAGGATTGAACTGCCGACCCCTACCGTGTCAAGGTAGTGCTCTCCCACTGAGCTACGTGCCTGTTCATCGTTTCCACCAGCGGTGGAAGCGGCGTCTTAACCCCCGCCCCTAGGGGTGTCAAGAAGGGTTCACCTTTGCGTAGAAACCCGCCCGCTGATAAGTCCACCGTTCGATGAGCGCGGATCCGTCCAGTGAAAGAGAGTCTAGCGGGCTGCGACCTCTGCCGTCGGTCAATATGGCGCTGCTCCCCGACGAGCTGCGGGCTCGTCGGACGCGACGTCTGGTGCTGGGTGCCGTGGTCGGGGCCGTCGTGCTCGGCGCTCTCCTGCTCTGGATCGCCCGGAGCGTCATCCCCGAGACCTGGGCGTGGATGGAGGACACACTCGGCCATCAGGACGCCAAGCTCGCAGCCGACCTCGGCATGCCGGAAGGCCTCGCACTGGAAGAAGTGGATGGAGGAGTCGAGGAAGAGCTCACCGAAGAGCAGACGCTCGCCCTTTCCCGCTCGCGGCCCAACGCCCGGTACGAAACCTTGTTCGGAGGCGTGCCGAGCTTTCGCGGCGCGCTTCTCAACGCAGGGCTCGAGGAAGATGAATGCGCGGCGATCGAGCAGGCCCTCCAGCACATCGTGGACTTCCGGCGGTGCCGCCCCGAGCACAAACTCGTGGTGGAGCGCGATGAATCCGCCGGGCTGAAGCGCTTCGAGTACCACCCTTCTGCAACCGAGTTCGTCGAGGTCACGCGTGCCGAAGACGGATTGTTTCGGGCGGAGCAAATCCGTGTGAAGGTCGAGCGAAACCCAATCGCGCGGGCCGCTTCGGTGGAAACGTCGATCGGTGATGGCTTGGCGGGCATCGGACTTCCCGCTGGCCTAGCCACGTTTTTCGTCGAGGCCTTCGAAGGCCAGGTCAACTTCGCGCTGCAGGCGCGCAAGGGCGACGTTTTCCGGATCATCGTCGACGAGGAACGGGTGGACGGAGAGTTCCTCCGCTATGGCCGTGTGCATGCGCTCGAGTACGACGGGCAGCGCACCGGCAAGGTGCAAGCATTCTACTATCGAGCCGGAAACACCCAGGGGCAGTTCTACGACGATAGCGGCCGCGCCATGCAGGGCGGGTGGCTGCGCACGCCACTTCGCTACGACCGTCTGTCGTCCCGATACAACCCGAGGCGTTTTCATCCAATTCTGAAGCGCACGGTTCCCCACCTCGGGGTGGACTACGCCGCGGCAACCGGAACTCCGGTGTGGGCGGCGGCCGACGGTCGCGTGACCTTCGCCGGGCGCAAAGGACCCAACGGGAACCTCGTGGTCATCCGGCACGGAGGTGGATTCGAAACCGCCTACGCGCATCTCTATCGCATCAAGGGTGGCATTCGCCCGGGGAAGCTCGTGAAACAGCGCGAGCTGATCGGCTTCGTCGGATCGACGGGCCGCTCCACGGGCCCGCACCTGCACTTCGGTCTCAAGAAGTACACCCGCTCCATCGACCCGCTGACCGAGCTGAACGGCCCGGGCTTGCGCATGGCCGCACGGGAGCTGCCCTCGTACAAGGACGCGGTTGCGGATTGGCAGACCCAGTTGGGCGGCATCGACAACGCACCGAAGCTCGTCGCGGGCGCGGACGAACCGCTCGTCGAGCAAGTCGACGAAATCATGGACTGAAAGATGACCCGGTCCGTCGCACTCGAACGGTTGGTGTTCGCGGTGGTCCCGCTGTTGACCGTTTGGGGGATCTGGTCATACGGGCTGTGGGACCCGTGGGAGCTCGACCTCGCCGGCGCCGCGCGCTTTGGACGTGTCCCCGGTGTGCTCGCCGGTTGCCTCACCTGCTTGCTGGCGTTCCTGTTGCTGCGAAGGTATTTCGGCGCGCGCACTGGCGTGATCGCGATAGCGGTGATCGCATCCACGCCCCTGTTCTTGCTGAACGCGCGGCTGCTGATGGGCAACGCCGTCGCGGTCTTCGCGCAGACCTGGGTCGGGCTAGCCGCCGTCACCGCGTCCTCCGGGCCGCACAGCACTCGTCGCGCGCTTTCACACTACCTCACGCTCGGGTTTGGTGTCGCGGCCAGCACGCTTGCGAGCGGAGTGCTTCTCGGCCCGCTCCCCCCGATTGCCGCGGTGGCCGCCTGGAGCGTTCTCTCTGAGGACAGTGGGGAAGGCAGTCGCGTCAGTCGCTGGCTGTTGCCAATCGCCGCGGCAATCCTGGTGTTGGGCGTGACGCGAGCAGTCTCGCTCGATGATCCCGGCTTCAGCGTTTGGCTCGGGGGAGGCTCGCTCGGCGGAAACCCGCCAACGTTCGACAAGGCGGCTGAGCTCATCTTCCATGGGTTCGCGCCCTGGAGCGCCGCGCTCCCGGTGGCGGTGATTTGGACGCTCATCCCTCGCCCGGCACGGAGCGCTGAAAGTCAGGACCTTGCCTGGGTGCTCCTGCTCTGGGCTGCATTCGCGTTCGTCTCCTGGACCGTCTTCGCATCGCGCTACGGAACACCTCCGTATCTGGCTCTGGTCCCGATGGCCGGGCTGGTCGCGATCTGGATGGCGGAGGTGAGCGACGAGCGCGTCGCCCAGTGGCCCGCGGCCGTCGTCGTCGCCCTGTTGGTCGGGCTGCTCATCAGGGACTACGCGTTGTATCCCGACAGCCCGCTCCGGTCCCTGGCCGTGGACGGGTTGAACGTCCCCGGCGTGTACGATCCGAAAGGTCAGTGGGCGCTCCTGTTTTCGTGCGCGGGTGCGCTGCTTTGTCTTATGCTGGTGAGCCACGACGCGATTGAACGGCCCCAGCCGCAACGTACCGTTCGATGGCTCAGGTCCCAGTGGGAAGCCGGCGGCGCACCGCGGGGATGGATCCTCCTTTGCGTGTCGCTGCTCGCGATCTCGGTCTCGTTCGGACTGATGTGCTTCGTGCTCGACCTGCGCGTTGCGTCGATCGTGGTCCGCGCCGGCCGAGTTGCGTTCTTCATTCCGTTCGTGCTGGCAGCGTTGGTCCTTGGGCTCCCCTGGGTACGGTATGCCTACGGGCGGCTCGGGAATCTACGCGCGTTCCCGGCGCTCGGCGGCGGCTTGGCGGTGGGAGCGTTCGTAGCCCTTTCGTTTCAGCCCGCTCTGAGCCAGCACTTTTCGCCCAAGCCGGTCTACGACGCGTTCGGCGAGCTGACCGAGGGAAACCTCGACCCCTTGGCTTCCTACAAGTTGCCTTCGACCGCGGCGCGCTACTACACCCGTGCACCGATCGAGGAGATCGCAATGCAAGCCGATCTCGTCGCCTTCCTGCAGAAGGGCGGACAACGTTGGGCCGTGATCCAAGCCGACGAGCTGCCAGCGCTCAACCGCGCCTATCGCCGCGAGACGGGCGAGCACCTGTACGTGGCCGATGCCCGGAGCGCGCGATTGCTCTTGATCGCATCCGAACCGATCAGCGGGCGGCCGAACCAAAGCTTCATCGAAAGGGCCGTTCTGACGGACGCACCGGAGGCTCAACACCCGGTGGGCGCAAACTACGAGGACCGCGTCGAGCTCGTGGGGTACGACCTCCGTCTCCCCGGCGGCGACTCGGTGGGTGCAGGTCAACGATTCGAGGTGACCTGGTACTGGCGAGTTCTCGGCAAAGCGCCAAGTGGCTACGAGGTCTTCGTGCACGTCGATGGCCAGGGGCTACGGCTCCACGGAGATCACATACCCGTCGACGGCCACTACCCGACCAAGCTCTGGGAGACAGGAGACGTGATCGTCGACACGCAGGAGCTCCTGGTCCCCGCGAACTACCCCATCGGCGACTACACCATGTACGTAGGCCTGTTTAGCGGAAGCAAGCGGCTCGAAGTGAAGTCAGGACCGAACGACGGCGTGAATCGGGTAAACGCGGGCCCCCTCCCCGTCCGCTAGTGTGCGGATCTTTTCGCTCGCACACTAGTCCGAGCCGAAATCGGAGAAGACTGACGTGGCGAGATCGAGCCCCCCGGGAAACGCACTTTGAGGCCGCTCGGCATCCTCCTCACGTTCGACGGGGATCGCGGTGATCCGCGACGGCCGTCCTGCGTACCCGGTGGACGGCGACGGAGCGGCCCATCCCGAGACGGTTCCGCCAGTGTTGGACGCAGGCTCGGGGGCCTCGCCGACACCCACGGGGACCCCGGTCAGCGTGCGCTGATCCAAGATGAAGGCCTCGTGCGCACGCAGGCATCGCATGCTGCTCGTCAGGCGCCGGCGCTCATCGGTCCGCAAGGCCTCAAACTCGATGCCCATGCCGACCGCGCGTCCATCGCCAGGCTTGCGTTGAAGCTCCACGCGCTGAACACGGCCGGCCACGTAGAGCGGCTCTTCCCAATCCGGCGGGTAGAAGGTGAGCGTGACCTCGTTCCCGATCTCGAGCAGCAAGTCGGTTTGGATCCAGAGCCCCTCTTCGCTCACGTCGGTCACTCGGTGCGCAATCGCCTCACCCCAGAGCTCGGAGTAAACCGCGCACTCGAGATCGACGAGCCGTCGAACCGCCCTGCGCGCCTCGCGTTTGGCCCCGAACTGGCGAGCTGCCATACCCGTGCTTGTATTCGAGCCGGCCCTCGGGCGGCAAGTTACGGGTCGAGGTCGATGGCCTGGTCGGCTTCGAGGATGTAGCGCGTTTGATCCCAGGTCCCGGGGGTGGCCGTGGCACGGTCGCCACCAATCTCGTACATCCACAAGCCTTCTCGGCCAGCGTGGGTGGTGCTGCCCGCGCAGCACAAGGTCAATGGCGTCTCCGGCACGCGCACGTGATAGCGCCAATGGATATGGCCATGGAGAATCACGCCGCGTCGAGCGGCGGCGCTGATCGCCAGCAACTCATCCGCGTTCTCCAAGCCGTGCGCTGGCCGGTCTGGTCTTCCGTTGGCAAGACGCGGCGCGTAGTGGGTCGCGATCATCACGAAGCGATCGCGAACGCGAGCGTCATCGAGGATCTGGGTCAGTCCATCGAGCTGCTCGTCTGGGATGCGTCCGCTCGAATAGGTCGGCTTCGGGTTCGCCCGCGCGCTGTTGACCCCTACCACCACCAGACCGTCGGCGGGAAACCAAACCTGAGGCCAGGCGCCGTCCACCGCATACTCGGGGAGCTCGGTCTTCATCAGCGAGCCGAAGTGTTGATCGAACCAACCTGCCTCGACCGTATCGCGCAGGTAGAGGTCGTGGTTCCCGGGCACGGTGAAGAAGCCGAGCGGGGCGTGGGTGAGCGGCTCGATGATTTTGCGCGCATAGGCGATCTCGGGCTCCGTGCCGAGCGCGGTGTAGTCCCCGGTGCAGATCACCAGGTCGGCCCCCTGCTCTTTCGCAAACGCCGCAAGGGCCTCCACCTTTTGTTCCGCTTGGGCAAACGCCCTTCGGCGCCGGAAGTGAAGATTTGCCAGGCCAACGATGCGCTTGTTGATGAAACTCTTGAGCGGGACGCCGGGGAAGCCGTCCTCGAGGTGCACATCGCTGACGTGTAGAACCTTGATCACGGCCATTGTGCTGGCGCCTGGAGGCCCGCTCCTTCATCGAGGCCGAAGCGAACGTTCAGGCATTGAATCGCCTGGCCGGACGCGCCTTTGACCAGATTGTCGATCGCGCTCATCGCGATGACCGTCCCGCTGTTGGGATCCTGCGCATAGCCGACGTGGACCCGATTGGAACCGCGCACCCAGAGGGTGTCTGGGTGCTGCCCCTGGTCGAGCACATGCACGGACGGAGACCCCGCATAAAGAGCCCGCGCTGCCTCGATGCATGCGGCAGCCGTCACAGTCGCGTCCGCGGGCTGCGCGTAACAGGTCGCCAGAATGCCTCTGGTCATTGGAACTAAATGCGGCACGAACGTGACCTTGACTGGGCCGCCGGCAAGCCGGCTCAGCTCCTGCTCGACCTCCGGCCCATGCCGGTGGACGCCTGCCTTGTAGGCCCGGACGCCCTCCGCGGTTTCCGGAAAGTGAGTGGCGCTCGAAACGGCTCGTCCTGCGCCTGACACTCCACTCTTTGCGTCCACGACGATTCCATCGGTCCGAATCAGACCATTCTTCACCAGGGGCGCAAGCGCCAAGGTCGCCGCCGTCGGGTAGCAACCCGGAACAGCGACCAGATCCGCGTCGCGCAGCTCGTCTCGATGAAGCTCGACCAAGCCGTAGACCGCCTCGGACAAGCGTTCCGGAACCGGGTGCTTGCCGTACCAGGCTTCGTAGACCGACAGATCCTCGAAACGAAAATCCGCCGAGAGATCGAACACCTTCTGGCCACGTTGGCGTAGCGCGCTCACCGCCTCGGCACTCGCCGCGTGCGGCAACGCGCAGAACGCGACGTCGGCTTGCGCGGCGACCGTATCAGGATCGAACGGCTGAACCGCTCCCTCGACGATCCCCCGTAGGCTCGGCAACACGTCCGCAACGGCCTGACCCGCCGTCGTGTTCCCGACGATCGAGACGAGCTGCAGCGAAGGATGACCCAGCACCAGGCGCACGAGCTCTGCTCCGGTGTACCCGGTTCCTCCAACGACGATCGTGCGTATGGGTTTCGAGGTCATGTGCTCAACTCCATCCTGATACTGACATGTGCGTTGTCCACGCCATTAAGCAAAAAAAGCCGCGGCACTGAGGGCGCCGCGGCTCGAGATTGCAAGGCAGAATTCTCAGCGCTTGGAGTACTGGAACTTCTTGCGGGCGCCGGGCTGGCCTGGCTTCTTACGCTCCTTCTTCCGAGCGTCGCGGGTCACGTAGCCGGCCTTCTTGAGGACAGGCTTGTTGTCCTCGTCCATGCCGACGAGCGCGCGCGCGATGCCATGGCGGACGGCCGTGGCCTGCGCGGAGACGCCGCCACCGGCCACGTTGACCTCGACGTCGAACTGGCCCTGCTTGGAGAGCGCAGCGAAGGGCTGCATCGCGATGATCCGGAGGATCTCACGCGGAAAGTAGTCTTCGAAGGAGCGACCGTTGACGGTTACGTTGCCTGTGCCAGCACTGAGGAAGACGCGCGCGATGGCGTTCTTTCGCTTCCCTGTACCGTAGTTGCGTCCGTCGATGACTTTAGAGTGTGTCATTAACCATTTCTCTCGAGATCAAAAAGGAAAGGCCTCTGGCTTCTGTGCCACATGAGGATGGGTCCCTTCCGGGTAGACTTTCAGCTTGCGAAACATCTGCCGGCCGAGGCTGTTCTTCGGGAGCATGCCTTTGACCGCGCGCTCGACAACAAACTCGGGCTTTCGCTCGAGCAGATGGCCGTAGCTCTCCGAGGTGAGGCCGCCGGGGTAACCGGAATGCCGATGGTAGAACTTGTCCTCGAGCTTGTTGCCCGAGAGACTCACCTGCGCCGCATTAGTGACGATTACGAAGTCGCCCGTGTCGACATGAGGCGTGAATTCCGGCCGATGCTTGCCACGGAGGACGTGGGCCACTTTGGACGCAAGCCGGCCAAGCGGTTGGCCCGCGGCATCGACGACATACCACTTGCGTTCGATTTCAGACGCTTTGGCACTCTGGGTTGCCATGATTCGCTCCTAAGACCCTGTTTCGGGGCGCGTTTCGTAGCCGCCGCCCCCAGCGGTGTCAAGCAGGCACCGGGCGATAGTTGTCGTCGCAAACCCGAAGTTTTGCGAGGGCTCAAATCGCCTCTGCACTTGAAGCTCAAATTGGGTTAAAAGGGTAAGCAGTGAGAATTCTTATTCAAACGGGCAAGCCTCTCGGCGTTCGGTTCCTGCGGGCTTCCGTGCCAGCCTTCGCGGTGGCCGCACTGCTGTTCTGTGGCGCCGGGACGGTCGAAGCGCAAGCCGGGGAGATCCGCTGCTCGGTCACGGAGAACGGCAGCCCAGCACGCGGCACAATCGTCGTCGAACAGAACGGGCGGGAAGTAGGCGGCGGTTCGTGCGGAGCCGCCCTCTCGGTCCCTGTCGGCAAATGCAAGGTGACCGTGAGATTGGACGGTACCCTCGACAACCCGTCGAAGAGCCTCAGAGTCAAGGTCAACTCCGCAAAGCCCACCCCGGTTTCGGTGGACTTCCAAACGGGCATGCTAGAGGTTCGGATTGAGGCCAAGGGGCAACGCGGCACCGGCATCGTCACCGTAAACCGCGGCTCCACACGCATCGGCACCCTCGGAAGCGGAGTCGCCGCGCACCTCAGCGCGGGGAGCTACGAGGTCGTCGTGCGGCTAGGCGGTGAGGAGCGCCGCTACTCCATCGATCTGCGCCCCGGGCAACGCCGCCTCGTGCGCGCGCAGTTCTAGAGATTGCGTCCGTAAGACGCTGGAATAAAAGCGGAACCGCGTAAACTCGACCCGATCTTGCACGCTGCTAGGCTCTGGCAGAGCGATGACGGACATGCCGGATCTTGCGCGGCGCTCACCGACGCCGGCGCCCTACGCGCCCAACGCGATCTTGCGATGGCTTTACCGTCGCTTCTTCGCCCGCATTCGGGTCGATGAGAATTGGAGCCGCAGCGTAAGAGAGGCCGCCAGCAAGGGTGTCGTCGTCTACGTCATGCGCTCGCTCTCATTTTTGGACTTTCTCTGCCTCGACTTTCTCCTGAAGAAGTTCGGCCTGCCCCTGGTTCGGTTCGTCAATGACTTGGGACTGTGGATTCTCGAGCCCTTCGGTAAGGGCGAGCGCCGGTTGAGCCTGCGACGGCAGATCCCGGAAACCGAAGCCCTGGAGCAAACCGTCGGGGATGGGTTCAGCGCCTTACTCTTCCTCAGACGCCCGCCGAAGTTTGGAAGCCAGACGCGCCGTGGTCGTGAGCTCGAGGTGGACCTGATCCAAGCGCTAGTCGCCAGGCAGAGAACCTCCTCGCGGCCCATCCTTCTGGTTCCGCAGACCTTCGTGTGGAGCAAGCAGGCAGCGACGGTGAGCCCGAACCTACTCGACCTGTTGTTCGGCCCCGTGCAGTGGCCAGGCAGGGTGCGGGTGCTGTTCCAGTTCTTGCTGAACTACCGGGACGCAAAGCTCCGCTCTGGGGAACCTTTTGATCTGAAGGAGTTCATCGAGAAGAACCCCGACCTGACCGACGCCAAGGCCGCTGACAAGGTTCGGTACGCGCTGCTTCGGCGCATGGAGCGCGATCGGACCGTCATCCTCGGCCCGATGAAGAAGACCAGCGCACGTATCCAGGACGAGCTTCTGCGCAGTCCGAGGGTCCGGGCACACATCGAGCGGTACGCCGAAGAGAAGGGCATTTCGTACGCGAAGGCCGAGAACGTCGCCCGCAAGCAGCTCGGGCACCTTTGCGCGAAGCAAAACCTCTTGGTGGTCGATCTTCTCCACCGGTTCTTCACCTGGGTTTGGTCCAAAATGTACGACGGAGTCGTGCTCGACAAAGAGGGCCTCGAACGCGTCCGTGAGGCCGCCCGCGACGCCTCGTTAGTCCTCCTGCCCAGTCACAAGAGCCACATCGATTACTTGGTCCTGAGCGACATGCTCTACGGCCACGCGATGATGCCACCGCTGATCGCGGCGGGCGACAACCTCAGCTTCTGGCCAATCGGAGCTCTACTGCGTCGAGGCGGCGCGTTCTTCATTCGTCGCAGCTTCCACGGCGACACGCTCTACCCCGTGCTCGTCGAGGCCTATCTGCGTAAGCTGCTCGCCGAAGGGTTTACCGTCGAGTTCTTCTTGGAGGGCGGCCGGTCCCGAATCGGGAAGCCGCTTCCTCCAAAGTACGGGCTGCTGTCGATGGTCTTCGAGTCGGCATCGAAGCTTCGCGGTACCAAAGTCAAGCTCGTCCCGATTTCGATCGGATACGAGCGCATCATCGAAGAGCGTTCGTTCGTCCACGAGCTCTCGGGCGGCGACAAGCAATCCGAGAACGTCGGCGACTTGATCAAGAGCTCGAGCATCCTGAGGTCGAAGTGGGGCCGCCTCTATGTCCAGTTCGGCGAGATCATCGATTTTGACGAGTTCCAAGAGGAGACCATTGAGCGCTCGGGCGGCGCGCTCTCGAACATCGACGACATCACGCCCGAGCAGCAACGGAACGCGGTTCAGGCGCTGGCTCACAAGGTGATGTACTTGATCAACGAGGTCACCGTGGTGACCCCGGCAGCGCTGGTGGCTACCGCGCTCTTGAGCCACCAGAAGCGCGGCATGACGAGAGCTTCCTTGCTGAGCGCATGCGAGGACCTGCTTGCTACGCTGGACGTCATGGACGCCCGGATCGCCCACCAGCTCCGCGTCGGAGAGGGCCGTATCCGCGAAGACACGATCGACGAGGCGCTGCACCTATTCCTCGACGCCCGGCTCATCATCGCCCACGACACGGGGCCGGAGCCGATCTACACCATCCATTCGGAACGACGCATTGCGCTCGAGTACTACCAGAACACGATCATCCACTTCTTCGTTCCGCGAGCTTTGATCTCGGCTGCGCTCTTGGTGGACACGGAGCAGTGGGTCGACATCGCGCGACTCAACGACCGGGTCCTGCAGCTATCGAGAGTGTTCAAGCACGAGTTCATGTATCGAACGGACGCGACCTTCGACGAGATCTTCCAAGACGCGCTTCGCGATATGGCCCGCGATGGCGAGATCGAAGTCCGAGACGGGTACGCGCAAGCTACCGAGGGCGCGGTGCGTCACCGGATCGAGCGATACGCGATGATGCTCCAGACCTTCTTCGAGAGCTACCTCCTCGCACTCCGTGGCGCGGAAATCGTCCTCGATGGCCCGATTCCCAAGAAAGATTGGTACAAGCGCACACTCGCGTTGGGGCAGCAGATGTACCTCGCGGGCGAAATCGAGCGCCGGGAGTCCCTGTCGAAGCTCAAGCTGGAGACTGCGCTCAAGGCGCTGCAAGACTACCGCCTCGTCCAGCTGAACGGAGACATCCTCGAGCGTGGCGAGGGGGTCGAGAGCGTCGCCGACCTGCACGCCCTAGAGCCGAAGCTCACGGGCTTTCTTCGCTGACGCCTTCTCAGGGCGTCCGGTCGTCCAAACACTGCATACGCTTTGCAGAACGCACCGCTGGCACTTTGCGGGGTCGGGACGACTCGGGCACTCTCGCGAGACGCCGAGGTGGCAAAGCGCAAAGTCGTATTTGACCGGATCCTCCGGATCGAACTTCCGTAGCGCAGCGGTGATCTCTTCCGCCGTGGCCCAGGTCGCGGTGCGGCGCTTCGTCAATCCGAGATTGCGACTGATGCGATGGATGTGCGTGTCGACGGGGATCACGAGCTCCGAGGGTGCGATCGGCCAGAGGCCGAGATCGACGCCATCGGCGGGGCGAACCATCCAGCGCGCGTACAGGGCGAGGCGCTTACATGCGCTTCCGGCGCGAGGGTCGCTGACCAAGTGACGCAAACTCCGATCGTTCGTGTCGCCGCGAAGTGCATCGGCGAAACGCGCCAAGCCTTCTCGAAAGTCTCCGTCGCCTGCCCGATGAAAGTGGGCAAAGGCGTTTCCGAGGGTGCCGTGTTCGCGAAACAGTTCGCCGGCCCGCCACAAGACCGACGCAAGCTGCTCTCCCCGATAGATGCGGTGGACGAACCCCCGAAGGCGGGCCCGGAGCTCTACGGGGCCAGCGCCCACGACAGTTGCCGCGGGCTCAGGCCCCAACGCGGTCAGCACCCGGCCGATGCTTCGCCGGGCCGCCACCGCATTTCCGAACGCAAGGCTAGATGCGACGAGCCCCGCGACCTCCTGATCGCGAGGTTCCTCGTATCCATGGACGAAATCGACAGGGTCGCGGCTTCGAGTAGACTCGGCGTCGCAACTAGCGAGCAAGGCGTTCAGGTGTTCGCGGATACCGTCCACTTCCTTGGGGTTCTTGCTATATTGCCGAGTCAGCTGCAATGACCAAGAGCAGTCTTCCCAAACGCGGCGTGTTCGCGGTTTCGATTCTTCTGGTGTTCGTCTTCTTCGTCTTGGGCTGCGGGCTGCTGTCGAGCTGCGCGCGTGACTCGAGCGCCGCGCGGCAGACCACCCGCGAGCCAGCGACCGGGACTCGACTCGACCTCGGACTGCGTTTGTCCGACGGCCGTTGGCTCGAGTTGGCTGACCTCCGCGGTACCCCGGTGCTCCTGTTCGTGTTCGCGACCTTCGACGCGGTGAGCCAAGCATCGTTGAAGTCGCTACGCCCCTTCGTGCCCCAGCATCCAGAGGTCATCATCATCGGCATCGCGGCGCAACCGCGCGCACTGCAACTCGTCGAGGCATGGGCATACGCGCTCGACCCGCCATTCGTCGTCGGCGCCGACCCATACGGGCGCGTCGAAATCGGAGAGAGCACGCTTGGAAAGATCGAGACCGTGCCGACCTACATTCTGTACGATGCCAACGGCTACGAGATCGATCGCACGTCCGGCCTGCTCACCGAGGGAGACCTGGCGCGGCTGGTGCATCCCGTGCAACCGGTGTCCCCCAAGGCCAGGTAGACCATCGTACTAAACGATCCCCTGCTCTTTCCACAGCGCGCCTAGGTGCTCGTCGAGGCGCTCGACCACGAGGTCGCGAACCGCATCCGCGGAGGCGCACTGCATGGCATCACGCGCGACCTCCGCGGCACTTGCCAGATCGACGTTGCGAATGACTGCACGCGCCAACGGGACGACGCTCACGGGCACCGATATCTGCCGGTAGCCGAGCCCCAACGCCAAGGCGAGCGCCACCGGGTCGGCCGCCATGTCACCACACATCGAGCAAGGCATCCCCGCCTCGCTCGCGGCGGCGGCGGCGCGCTCGAGGAGCCCAAGCACAGCGGGTTCGAGCGGCTTGGCGGTCAAACGCCCGTCGCGGCGGTCCAAAGCCAGCGTGTGGTGGGCCAAGTCGTTGGTCCCGACGGCAAAGAAGTCGGCGTACTCAGCGAATCGCTCCGCGAGCAAGGCGGCGGAGGGCACCTCGACCATCATCCCGATCGGCAGCTTCGCCGACCGGACCCTTTCGTCACTCAACTCACTCCGGCACTCTTCGACCAGGGCCCGCGCCTCGCGAAACTCCTCCACGGTGGACACCATCGGAAACATCAGAGCCACCGATCCCTCAACGCTCGCTCGCAGCACCGCGTTGATCTGGGTCTTCAACCAGCCCCGCTCCCTTTCACGGAGATCGTGTACCCGCAGGCCCTTGTCGCCTCGCCAGTCGAACGTACGAAACACGACTTGCTTCGGAGCCATCGCGGAGACGACACCGCGATACACTTCGAGTTGCTCGTCCTCGGACGGCGGCCCCATCCGATCCAAGCACATGAACTCGGTTCGGTAGAGGCCGATGCCTTCCGCTCCGCTTTCCAGTACGGCCCGCACCTCGCTCGGCAGCTCCACGTTGGCCACCACAGAAATAGAAACTCCGTCACGCGTCACGGCGCTCGTCGAGCGCTCTGCTTTCAGGAACGCTGCGAACCGGTCGCGACGCATCTCGGCAGCGCGGCGCTCTTCAGAGGAAGCACCCAAGGTCACCTCTCCAGCGAAGCCGTCGACCAGAACCACGTCGTCGTCTTGGATCCCGGCCGGTAGCGGCCCGACACCCACGACGGCAGGCACACCAAACGTGCGGGCGAGGATTGCGGTGTGACTGCTCCCCGCACCCATTTCCGTGACCAGCCCCACGGTCGGCGGTGCCAGCATGTGCACCGCATCAGCAGGGGTGAGGTCGTGGGCCATCAAGACCGTCGGCCCATCGGCCAGATGCTCACGTCGTTGCTCTCCGCGCAGATGACGCAAGAGGTGCTCTCGAACATGGTCGATGTCCCGCGCGCGTTCTTGAAAGTAAGAGGACGCGTCTTCGAGGAGCGGCTTCTTGAGACGCTCGGTCACCCGAGCTAGCGCCCATTCCGCATTGACCCTGTCCTCGCGGATCGTTTCGGAGGTCGCGTCGATGAGAAGCGAGTCCCCGTGCATCAGCAGGTAGACGTCGAGGATCGGGGCATAGGTCGACCCGTGCCGGTCCGTGAGCTCCTGCTTCGCAACTTCGATCTCGGCGCGCGACTTCGAAACCGCCTGCTCGAATCGCGCAAGCTCGGACGAAACATCGGCCCCTTCGATGCGCCGGTACGAAATCTCGGACCGCTCGCGGCCGATCACTCGAGCTGGCCCCACTGCGACGCCGATCGATGCCGCAATCCCCTTGAGACGAGCGGGGCCGGTCACTGCATCTCCCCAAATCCGTCGGCGACCAGCCCGCAAAGCGCAGCGAGGGCCGCTTCGGCGTCGGCTCCTCGCGCTTGAATCGTGATTTCAGCGCCTTGCTGACCGCAAAGCAGAAGCACGCCCATGATGCTCTTGGCGTCGGCCACCTGACCGTCCTTGCTCACCTCGATGTGAGACGCGTACCGGTTCGCGAGGTTGACCAACTTCGCAGCCGCTCTGGCGTGCAAGCCAAGGCGGTTGGGCACTGCTACGGTGGCCGTCATCGCTTCGCTCACGGGGCGGCTCGCTGCGCGTCCCGATGCAGCACGACGACCTCGTGGCCGCCGCCGAGCTGGCGACCGAGCTCTTCGGCCATCGCCACGGACCGATGCCTCCCACCGGTGCACCCGAGCGCGACGGTCAAATAGGCCTTCCCTTCCCGCGCATACTGCGGAAGCACGTAGTCGAGAAGCGGTCGTAGGTGTCGAAGGAGCTTCTGAGTTTCCGGGGACTCCATCACGTACGCCGACACGTCAGGGTCCATTCCTGTCTTGGGGCGCAGCGCATCGACGAAGTGCGGATTGGGCAAGAAACGCAGATCGAACACCAGGTCGGCATGCACGGGAACCCCGTACTTGAAGCCAAAGGAGACCAAACGAACGACCATCGAAGGCCGGTCCGCGTCACGGCCGAGGTAGTCGATGAGGTGATGCCGGAGGTCGTGGACGCTGAAGTCCGTCGTGTCGATCACGATGTCGGCACGAGCGCGAAGGCCGGCGAGCCGATCGCGCTCCCTAGAAATGGCCCCTTGCAAGTCTCCGGTTCGGGCGAGTGCGTGCGGCCTACGGGTTTCGCTGAACCGCCGAACCAGGACGTCGTCCGCACAGTCGAGGAAGATCACTTGCACGCGATGCCCGGAGGCCTCGAGCTCCGAAATCGTCTCTTCGGCCCCACTGAGGAATGCCCCGGTGCGAACATCGATACCCAGTCCGACCCGCCCCAGCATTCCTTCCCGGTTCGCCAGCCCTAAGAGCTCCGGCGCCAAAGCAGGTGGCAGGTTGTCGACACAGAAGAATCCCGCATCTTCGAGGACGCGAAGCGCGCTGCTCCTTCCGGCGCCCGATAGCCCAGTGATGACGACGACCTGGGGAGCCTCACTCATCGGCCGGACCTCCGACCGGGTCTTCCATGTCGCCCATGAGCGTGCTGATGAATTTCTGCGCGCCATGGTGCCCCGCGGCCTTTAGGATGTGATTGCGCGCCGCAACCTCGAGGATCACCGCCATGTTACGGCCGGGCCGAACCGGGATTCGCAACATGGGAATCGGAATGCCAAAGATGTCCAGCGTGGCTTCGTCGAGGCCGAGGCGATCGAACGGCTCGTCGTCGCTCCACGGGCAGATCTCGACCACGAGCTGCACCGTCTTTTCGGAACGGACGGCGTTGGCCCCAAACAGATCACGAACGTTGATGATGCCGATGCCGCGGACCTCGAGGTGATTCCGCAGCAAAGTCGGCGAGCGGCCGAGGATCTGCTCAGACGGAAGAAGCGATAAGATCACCTGGTCGTCGGCGACGAACCGGTGCCCCCGCTCGACCAGAAAGAGCGCGCACTCGCTCTTTCCGATGCCGCTCGGCCCCAGCAGCAAGGTGCCGACGCCATGCACGTCCATCAACACACCGTGACGGGTTTCCGAAGGCGCTAGAACTCCGTCCAGCACCCGATGAATCGCCTGAATCGCGCCGCTCGATCGGGGTTCGGCGATGGCAAGCGGCGTAGAGGTTTCCTGTGCGGCTTGCAACAGCGCGGCAGGCGGGTCGACCCCCCGGGTAACGACGACCAGCGAAAGGCCTAAGCCGAACAACAGCCCAGCTCGCTGACGTTGCTCTTCGACTGACAGCCCCTCGAGGAAAGTGAGCTCGGTTTCGCCCAGAATCTGAACTCGAGTGGGAACCACACCATGGGTGTGTCCCGCCAGAGCAAGCCCAGGCTTCTGCACACGGGGATGGTCGACCGGGCGATCCCTGCCCTCTTCGCCGGCAACCAAGCGCAATATTGGCTGCAGGCGAGGCTCGGCGAGCAGGTGCCCAACCGTAATGCCGCGTTCGACGCGCATGCTGGGAAGGCCACCGCGCTGCGAAGAGGAAGACTGCGTCACGTGCACATCATACGCGAGTGCTCGGTGACTGTCTGCACGTCAGGGTTCGACCAGCGTGCGATATGCTTCGGCGTCGTCCGCGGCCTTGAGGAGCGCTTGGCGCTTCTGGTCGTTTCGAAGGACGCGAGACACACCGGCCAGAGCGGCCAAATGCTTTTGCGGCATGGATCTAGGCCCGACGATTCCGACCAGAAGCCTCACGGGTAAGCCGTCGACTGCGTCGAAGTCGACGCCCGCAGGGCACACCGCAACTGCTGCTCGCAACTCGTCCACCCCGTCGTAACGGCCGTGCGGGATCGCGACTCCGCTACCGACGCCCGTGCTCGCCAGCCGCTCGCGTTCGAGGAGCACGTCGTAGATGACTTCCTCGTTGGCGATTCCCTCCGGCATGCAGAGCAGCGCCGCAACGGTGCGCAGCGCGGCTTCCTTGTCGGAAATCGTCAGCCCAATGCGAACACGCTCGGGATGAAGAAGCTCGGTTAGCATGACGGCGAGGCGATACCCCACCCGTCACACGGACGCAATGCGGATCAGTCTTCGGGGTGACGGAGCGACTCGCCGCTGTGCCGCCGACGATGCGTCTCCGTTGCCTTCATGTCCCGGACTTGCCGGTCGATCTTGTCGACGACCTGGTCGATGGTCGCGTACATGTCCTCGGACTGGCCGTGGCCGGCGTACTGATGGCCATCGCCAGTCAGATTCAAATCGACTCGGTGGAGATGCCGCTCCATCGAAAAAGTGACCTCCGCGTGCAGGGGCGCCCGCATGTACTTTTGGATCTTGCTGATCTTCTCGGAGGCGTGGTTCTTGATGGCGTCAGACGACTCCATGTTCCGAAATGTGTAGCTAATGCGCATCGACCCTCCAACGACTAAAAGTACTTCTTACGTTTTGATGAGCTCAAGATTCCGAGCATTTCGCGATACTTCGCGACGGTGCGGCGGGCAATCTTAATATCGTCTTGTCCAAGCATTTCAACGATTCGTTGATCGGATAGTGGGGCTTTCTCGTCTTCGCCCCCGATGATGCTCTTGATCGCCTGTTTCACGCTCTCCGACGCGATATCGTTGTGGTTATCACGCTTTATGGCGCTGTTGAAGAAGTACTTCAACTCGAAAGTGCCCCGGGGCGTGTGGACGTATTTGTTACTGGTTACACGGGAAATTGTGCTCTCGTGCATCCCGACGGCCTCCGCCACGTCGCGCAGAATCATGGGCTTCAGGTGCTCGATGCCCTTGTCGAAGAAGTCTTGCTGCTTCTCGACGATGCACTCGGTGACCTTGACGATGGTCTTGCGGCGCTGATCGATGCTGCGGATCAGCCATTGCGCGCTGCGGAGCTTGTCTTGGATGTACTCCTTGGCTTTTGGGTTGTCGGCCATGGCCGAGCGGTAGAAACCAC
>Ga0316193_10000505_pt1 | contig 24351 bp, 16 predicted proteins | sample MerIslsedime2_MG_FD_207735 | JGI IMG/M metagenome (GOLD analysis project Ga0316193, IMG submission 207735) | Coastal sediment microbial communities from Maine, United States - Merrow Island sediment 2 | ecosystem: Environmental > Aquatic > Marine > Coastal > Sediment | place: USA: Maine... | reverse complement strand
CAAGGCGTTCGGCGCCCGGGTGATCGTCACCGCCGGTTCTGCCGGTCGATGTCGACGGTGCCGCGATCTCGGGGCAGATCTTGCCGTTGACTACCACCAGGAAGACTTCGAGGCCCTGTGTCTCGATGCCACCGACGATCGAGGGGTGGACGTGGTCCTGGATTGCATCGGTGGGCCTTACCTGGAGAAGAATCTCAGGGCCCTCACCACCGAAGGGCGCCTCGTGGTGATCGGCCTCATGGGCGGCACGAACGGTGAACTCGATATGCGACGGCTTTTGTCAAAGCGCATCCGCATCATCGGTTCGACCCTCCGTGCCCTGAGCGCTGGACGCAAGGCCGAGATCGTGGACTCGTTCCTCGACCGATTCGGCGACGCCTTGCGCGACGGCCGACTCCGTCCGGTCATCGACAGCGTCTTTCCCATGGAGCGGGTGGCCGATGCCCATCGGAGACTTGCCTCGGGCGAGGCCTTCGGCAAGGTGGTGCTCACCATCGCGTAGCGCGGGGCTCCTCCTGGAGTGGACGATCCTCCTTCGCTCGTCGAACCATGGGTCATCAAGGGTCTATTGAAACGCTAAGAACACATCGCAGGCTTCGCCCGCAACCCAACCGACCCTGTACGAATCGCAGCTCGCGGTTGCGAAGCGTCAGCCGTAGCGGTCGGGTTTTTGAAACACAAAGGACGCCAAGAACCACGAAGGAACCACGGAGCATCGCATTGGTTGACCCGGACTCCCGGTGACCTCGAAGACACATCAGGCCCTGCGATGAGTCAAAAAAGGGCCTTTGTGGTGTCTTTGTGGATCTTCGTGTTCTTTGTGTTTCAATTCATCCTTGAAGATCGACCGATCGATACCAGAATGGCTCGTGTTGTCGACGGAACGACCGCGTCCTCGCCTGCCTACCCTCTCGATTCGACGAGGCCGTCGAACTCCTGAATCAGTCGAGTTGCGGATTCGCCGTCGAGATCGATGAGCGGGGGCCGCGTTCGGTAGGCGCCGAATCCCTTGTGGCGGAGGATCGCCTTGACCGCAGGGCCGAGACCATAGCTCTCGAGCAGTGAGCGCACCCGATCGAGATCAGGCTGCGTGGCCGCATCCCGCAGGGCCGCCGCCACGAGGCCGGGAACAACACTTGCCGATGCGGTGATGCTCCCTCTCCCACCGGCTGCGCGCGCCCTCGACAGCAGCCGATCGTGTCCGACCATGTAGGCGCGGTTTCCCAGTCGGGCGGTGAATCGCGCGAGTTCCTCTTCGCTGCCCGAGCTGTCTTTGACACCCCCGAAAGACGGATGATCGGCAACCGCGTCGAGGATATCTTCGGAGATCGGCACCCCTGTTACTTGCGGAATATGGTAGAGCAGCACTGGAAGCTCGGCGGTGTCGAGGATCCTCCGGAAGAACGCGATCAACCCCTCCAAAGGTGCCGAACGATAGTAAAACGGAGGCGGGAGGAGCGCCGATTGAAAGTTGAAGAACCGGGCCGCTTGAACCAGTTGGATCACTTCGGGCATCGCACACGATCCGACGCAAAGCATGAGCGAGAGACCGCCCCCGAAGCGGGCGGCCGCTTCTGCGACGGCGAGTCTCTCGCTGATTTCGAAGGACGGGAACTCACCATTTGTCCCATGAATCAGGACGCCGTCGAGCCCCTCGTCGCGGAGGAAGCGGAGGTGACGGTCCAACGCCACCGGGTCGGGCAACCCTTCGCCATCCAGCGGGGTCGGGACGGGGGCAAACGCGCCTGTCGGTAGGTCCAATCTTCCTCCTGAAAGGCCGATCTCCCGGCCCGGATGCGAATTGTATCAACACATTGCCGGTGACATCCGTAGTACAGTGCAGGGAGAGTTGCGAGAAAAACGTACAGCCTCCTTGGAGTCAAATGCCATCTCGACCGATATTCTTGCTGTTGCTCGTTGTGGCCCTGCCGATCCACACGGCGGCGGAGGAGCTGATTCTCCCTGTCTTCGCCCTCAACGCGCAGGGCCCGGACGGTTCGCGCTGGTCGACCGAGGTCTATCTCGTCAACCCGACAACCCAACCGGTACCGGTGTCCATCGCAGGACTGCTGCCCGGTAGGGTCCTGCGTTCAACTCCTTGTGGCCAGTTCATGTCACAGACCCGCGTCGTTCCTCCGCAGTCGGCGGTACTCTGGACGGCATCCGGTCTCGCCACCGATCTGGGATGCGCTGATGAGGTCCTCGGTGCGCTCAAGCTCCACGCCGACGGAGACGTGCGCGTCACCGGCCGCCTCGTGCGCCACTCGGAAGACGGCGGGGCAACCCCCATCGGCGTCCTTTCCGGGGGGGGCCAGTCGGTCGCGGCGCGGCGGACCAGCGAGCTGCCGGGGCCGACCACCCTGTTGCTGCCGACTCTTCTGTGGCATCGCAACCCTTGCGGCAAAGCCGCGTTTTCGACCAGAGTCGGATTCGCCAATCCGGGGTTGGAGCCGGTCACGGTGACGCTGTACCTTCCAAACGAAGGCAGCCGCGCCATCCGGATCAACGGCCGTATCCTCCCCCTGCCGCACCAACTGGTCATCGAACCGCAGACGTGGACTCAGCTCAGGGTCGCCCCTCTCGATCGGCCGGATGAGGTTTGTCGCGAGCCCGAGAGCTTCGACCTGGAAGTGGTCATCGACGGCCCTCTCGCGGTCTACGGCTCGGTCATGGACCAAACGAGCATGGACGGGCGGATGGTGGAACCCGCGGATCTCCACCTGAACTGAAGCCGCGGACCCCTGGTGGGTCTCAAACGCCGAGCGGGAGCGCCTGTTGTCCCTCCGTCTTTTTCAGCCAGTTGAGCCGAAAGACGCCCTTGCCCAGGGGCTCGAGTTCGAACTGGGGGGGTTGGTTCTTCGGCCACTCCGCCAAACCGTGTCGAACAAAGAACTCTTTGATCCGAGGTGAGCGAAGTTCCGATGAGCCATGCCAGAAGCTCTCGGTGAGCGGCACCTCCACCGGTTCTTCCCGATCGGGCAGGCGCACCGCCACCGTTTCCCACTCGGGTCTGAACCAGAGGCTCACTTCCCGGTCGAGAATGCGCACGCCATAGGTGCTGTGTCCGTCGTACCAGGCTGAGACGATCATTGCTGGATCAAGCGTAGCATTTCCCAGAGGATGGGAGTGATGAGCTAGGAGTGAAGGGTCTGGGGTTGGATGTGAGAGAGTCAGAGAGTTGGAAAGCGGGAGGGGATCACAATGGATCTCGCCGTTTCCAGACCTTCTCACTTTCTCACCTTCTCACCTTCTAACTTCTCACTCTTCACCCCGAGTCCCCGAAGGAAATTCCCAGATCCCTCGCGGTCAGCATCGTGTCCGAATCGACGGGCACGCACTTCATGCGGCTGGTGGCCACCTCCAGGGGCACAGCGCGCACCACCGGCGGGTCGAGCGCGACCATGTTGTTGAACCTTCCCTCGTCGATCAAACGCACGGCGGCGGCCCCGAACCGAAGCGCCAGCAGGCGGTCGAAGGTGGTGGGTTGGCCGCCGCGTTGGATGTGGCCGAGCACCACCGTTCGGGTTTCCTTTCCGGTCCGACGCTGGATTTCGGCGGCCACATCTTCGCCGATTCCTCCGAGCAGGACCTCGCGCCCGAGCTCCTCTCCCTTGATGGTGATGGTGCCGCCCTCGGGCACCGCGCCCTCGGCCACGACGACGATTGAGAACCTCCGGCCGTGGGCCTCGCGATCGGTGATCTTCTCGCAGACATGCTCCATGACAAACGGGATCTCGGGAATCAGGACGACATCAGCGGTGCCCGCGACCCCTGAGTGGAGGGCGATCCACCCCGCATACCGCCCCATGACCTCCACCACCATGACCCTCTCGTGCGCCTCGGCAGTCGAGTGCAACCGATCGATCGCCTCGGTGGCCACCGTCACCGCCGTGTCAAAGCCGAAGGTCACCACAGTGCCGGTGAGGTCGTTGTCGATGGACTTCGGAACACCGACCACCGGGATCCCCTTGGCCGCGAACTTGCTCGCAATACGCATGGACCCGTCGCCGCCGATGGCGATGAGGGCGTCGATTCCGAGACGGTGAAAGTTCTCCACCACCTCATCTGATCTGTCGACCAGGGTCGTCGGTTGACCGGGGAGAGTCACGGGAAACTCGAAAGGATCACCCTTGTTGGTGGTCCCGAGGATCGTGCCACCGAGGTGGGTGATGCCGCGGACGGCGGCCGTGTCGAGCTGGAGGATCTTGCTGGTGTCCAACAGACCGGAGTACCCACGGCGAATCCCGAGGACATCCCAACCCCGCCCATCGGCCGCCAGCACTGCCGACCGGATCACTGCGTTGAGTCCGGGAGCGTCTCCGCCCCCGGTGTTGATCGCGATACGTCGAATCGAGCGCGACATCCTTCACCCCCAAGATCGCTGCTGATTGAAGTGTAGCCTCATTCTCACGATCGCCAAACTGGGGCAGGGTGCGGTGGACCGTGAAACACCCACGCGCGGAGGGTATAGTTGTTGGGAAGAAATGGCTCCCGAATACGCCCTCATCGCCAGGCTTTCCATCGCTGTCCAGTTCACGGTGGTGGTCACTCTCCTCGTCTACTTTTTGCTTCTGAGAAACACTGTCCGTCTCGAAGAGGTGCGTCTCTGGTCGGCAGCCTGGTTTGCCGACGCAGTCGCCCTGGGCGCGGTCCTGTTCAGTTCGCTGCCGAGGGGGGAGGGCGCGATGCCTCTTCGGCTGACCCTCATCCTCTACCTCGCCGGCAAGACCGCGTTCGCAGTGTTGATGGTCTCCGGCGCGCGAAATCACATTCGACCGGGGGCCGCGCCTCACATCCGACCCGTTCCCCTCGCCGTACTCATCACGGTGTGGAGCCTCGGAGTCGGTGGCATTGCGGTCGAACTGGTCGTGGCCCAGTTCGCCGAGAGCGTCATGGTCGGGGTCGTGGTGGCCGCCGGTGGTTGGATCGTGCTCCACAATCCCCGGTCGCAGGTCTCACGCTGGCTCGGGTTTGCGTTCCTGCTTCAGAGCGGGGTCTTACTGTTCTACGCCGTGGTTCTCGCACCGTCGCTCTTCAGCCGTCCGATTCTGCTCCCATTGATGCCCTACTCCTCATTCCTCGACGCCTGGGTGGCGCTGATCCTCGGCCTGAGTTGCCTCGCCGCGGTCGCCGACCGAAGCGAGGAGCAGCTGCGCTACGCCAATCGGGAGCTACTCGAGTCCCAGGACCGCCTGAGTCAGATGGTGGACACGGACCCGCTGACGCGGCTCGCCAACCGCCGCGCCATGCGTCCGTTCATGGATCGCGCCACCGCCACAGGTGCGATCCTCATCTTCATCGACATCGACGATTTCAAGGTGATCAACGATCGCTTCGGACACTCCATGGGCGATGCGGTGCTGCAGCGGCTCGCGCGTCTCCTCTCCGAGACCTTTCGTCCCCAGGATGCGGTCATGCGCTATGGCGGCGATGAGTTCCTCGTCATCGCCCCGGAAATGACCCAGGAGAGCGTGGCCGCGAGAATCGATCGGATCCGGATGCTCATGGGCTCTTCGGACAGCACACGACCCGCAGTCTCGTTGTCGATCGGTGTGACCGAACTCGAGTCCGGTGGTGACCCGTCGGCCGCACTCGTCCGGGCCGATCACCTGATGTACCACGACAAGAGCCGCGGGCACTGAATGCTTCACCCGCCCGCCATGGCAGGGGGTCCTTCGTGAGCGATCGCTTCCAACCCATGGGGGCCGAGCGGCTCGCGGCGTGGATCGCCGCCGAGATCGACGGTGCCGGATCGGTGTTCGGAATTCCGAGGGAGCTGTGGTTCGCTCCAACCCCAACCGACCGATTCGCGTTCAACCTCAGGGGCGCCCGGCTCGAAACCCCCATTGGGGTCGCCGCCGGACCCCACACCCAACTGGCCCAGAACATCGTTGTAGCCTGGCTGTGCGGCGCACGGGTCATCGAGCTCAAGACGGTGCAAACCCTCGACCGGATCGAGGTCGCCAAGCCGTGTATCGACATGCAGGACGAGGGATACAACACCGAGTGGTCGCAGGAGCTCTCGATTCGGGAGTCCTTCCACGAGTACCTGGCGGCCTGGGTGGTGATCCACGCGTTGCACGCGCGGTTCGAGCTGCCGGGCTCCACTCCCGGGGTTCTCTTCGATCTCAGCGTCGGATACGACCTCGAGGGCATCCGCCGTCCCAACATGAGGTGGTACCTCGAGCACATGACCGACGCCGCCGAAGAGCTCGAAGGTTGCGTCTCCGCCGTAGCCTCGTCCTTTCCCGAGATCCACGATCTCGAGATCGGGTTTCGTCTCGCCGACAGCGTGACCCTCTCCACCCTCCACGGTTGCCCACCCGAGGAGATCGAATCCATCGCAGAGCACCTGCTCGACACCTGGGGACTCCACACCGCGGTCAAGCTGAACCCGACCCTCATCGGGTACGACACCGTCCGCGAGATCCTCATCGAGGAACTGGACTGGACCCACGTCGAACCTCATCGGCCCGCGTTCGACGCCGATATCGGCTACCCCGAAGCCGTCGCCCTGGTGAGGAGATTGACGAAGTACGGGGACCAACGGAATCTGGAATTCGGCGTCAAGCTCTGCAACACCCTGCCCGTCGTCAATCGCCGGCCCGAGTTCCATCCCGGCGAAGAGACCGCCTATCTCTCCGGACGACCTCTCCACGCCCTGGCGGTGGAGCTCGCGCGGCGTCTGGTGGATGATACCGACGGTGAGTTGACCATCTCCTTCGCCGGTGGCGCCGATGCATTCAACACTCCCGCCTTGCTCGCCGCCGGCCTGCGTCCGGTCACCACCTGCTCGGATCTTCTGCGTCCGGGGGGCTATCTCAGGCTCCTCCAATATCTCGAACTACTCGACCTCGAGTTGGACCGAACCGGCGCCGCCGATCTCGATGACTTCATCCTTCGATCAGCCGGCATCGCGGGATCGATCACTCAGGCCGCCCGAAACAACCTCGCACGCTATGCCGACAGCCTGCCGAACGACCCCAATCTGATCCGAGGGAGCTTCAGCCGGAACCGCACCAAGACCGGCCGGACCCTCGGCCTCTTCGACTGCGTCGCGGCGCCCTGCACCGATGTCTGTGGCGTCGACCAACAGGTGCCCTCGTACATGCGTCACGTCGCGTCGGGGAACGTCGACAAAGCTGCGGAGGTCATCGCCCGCGACAACGCCCTGCCGACGATCCTCGGACGGGCCTGCCACCACCCATGCGAGTCCGTGTGCCTGCGCACCCATCTCGATCAACCCGTGGCCATCCGCGAGATCAAACGCTATGTCACCGACAACGCTCGACCGCGGGTCCAACCGAAAACTGCCGGTTCCAAGGCCCTGAGCGTGGCCGTTGTCGGCGCCGGTCCTTGTGGACTCGCCACCGCCGCGGAGCTCGCCAACGCGGGTGTGAGAGCCGTGATTTTCGAGACCCGCAGCGAGGGTGGTGGGATGGTCTCCGCCACCATCCCCGGCTACCGGGCCTCCGGGTCAGCGGTCAACCGCGATCTCGAAGCCGCCACTGATCTCGGTGTCGAGGTGGAGTACGGGGTGTCGGTCGGGCGGGACCTCACCCTGGATCAGCTCTTCGGGCGCGGATTCTCCTCCATCGTTGTGGCCGTGGGCGCCCAGCTGGGCTCGAGCCTCGGGATCGACGGCGAGAGTTCGGACGGGGTCATGGACGGCCTGGATTTCCTCCGTTCGGCACGGCACGGGCGGACCGCAGACCTCGGTGGCAGGATCGCCGTCGTGGGGGGCGGCGATGTCGCCATGGACTGCGCGCGATCGGCGCGACGGCTCAGCGACGGCGAGGTGGAGATCCTCTACCGACGGACGGTGGATGAAATGCCCGCCCACCCCGAAGAGATTCGGGATCTGCTGTCCGAGGGCATCACCATCAGGGAGCTCGTCGCACCCCGCCGTGCGGTGACCACCGGTGACCGGCTCGAGGCCATCGAGTGCGCGGTAATGACCCTGGGAGAACCCGACGCTTCGGGGCGGCCGCGTCCGGTGGAAGTCCCCGGGGGTGAGATCACCATCGCGCTCGACACCCTCATCGTGGCTATCGGCCAGAAAGCGGACCTGAGTGTCTTCTCCGGATCGACGGTGGCGACCTCCTCCGGGGGCTTTCTCGAGGTCGACTCCGAGACCCTGGAGACCTCGATCCCGCGGGTCTACGCGGGAGGTGACCTCCGCGAGCCAGGGCCATCCAACATCGTAGAGGCCTGTGGCGACGGCCGGCGGATCGCGCGAGCGATTCTCGAGCGCGAGGGCCTGCCGACTCCGAACCCCTCCCCGGTCGCCGCGCCCCCACTTGAGCTGCCTGATCTTCTTCGACGACGATCCCACCGCGACTGGCGGGTTGAGATTCCGCGCACCAGCGGATCCGACCGCAGCGCCTTCGACGAGGTGGTCGCGACTCTCGACCGTGATGTCGCCACCGTCGAGGCCGCACGGTGTCTCGACTGCGATCTCCTGTGCAGCACCTGCGACGGCGTCTGCCCCAACCGGGCGATCGCGACCTATTTTCTGAGCGGACCGGAAGCCGCGCCCCCCGGACCGGAGTCTCGGCCCCTCGTCGCGAAACAGGCGCCACAGGTGGCGGTGATCGCCGATCTGTGCAACGAGTGCGGCAACTGCACCACATTCTGCCCCACCGTTGGCAGGCCGTGGAGAGACAAACCCAGGCTCTTTTTCAACCGGGGTGATTTCGAAACTGAGACGGACAACGCGTTCATGCTGATGCGAATCAAAGGCGAACCGGCGATTCAGGGCCGCTTCCGGGGTGAAACCCGGCAGCTCGTCATGGATGGTCCTTCGGCACCCCGGAATGTCCCCGACGAGGAGGACGCGACCCTGCACACCCTCCTCCGAGGATTGACACGATCCCTCACCCACCTGCCGATGCCGGATGCGGAGCCATCGTGGATCATCGATCCCGGTGACTCCCTGTAGACCATCGTCCGTTCGCCGTCGCGTCGAACCACCCCGGGAACACATCGCAGTTTCACCGCAAAGAACGCCAAGAACGCAAAGGCCGTCGCAAAGCATCGCACATAAGGGTGGGACCTCGGCCCTTCAAGGCGCTCCGACTCCGTGTATCGACTCTGGAGGTCTCAACAGTACCGCTCGGAAAATGGTGTGGATCACGCTTTCGTGTTGCGTTTCAAAGAGTCACCCAAAGAAAAACGAAACCGTGCCGGTCGGGTTGACGATAGATGGCCAGTGGGGCGATTGAGTCGGTGCGGCCCCTTTGTGGATTCCTTTGCGATCTTTGCGTCCTTTGTGTTTCAGAAATATCCGCCTACAAGCGACCACCGTCGTCGAGCCGAAGGCCCCGAGCGCTTTGTCGTCGGCTCTCCACCATCTGCGCCAATGCGTCGATACCACGATGGTGTGCGACCCTCCGGCGAAGAATTTCGCTACCCATTACAATGATCCGAACGGAGGATGAATGCGCACTCGATTCGTCAACTTGCGGATCCCTGCCGGCGGGAACGAGGTCCAACAGGCCGAAATCGTGGTTTCCGACGGCCGTTTCGACGAAATTCTCCCCGCCGGTTCCGAAACCGCCGCGGGTGGAGAACAGTGGATCAACCTGCGCGGCGCCCTGGTGCTGCCGGGTGTGATCGACGGTCACGTCCACTTCGACGATCCAGGGTTCACCCACCGCGAAGACTTCGCCAGCGGCACCGCGGCCGCAGCCGCCGGCGGAGTCACCTGCGTTGTCGACATGCCCTGCACGTCACTTCCACCCATTACCGAACCCGAGGCGCTGGCGAACAAGGTCCGCGCGATCCAGACCAAGGCGTATGTTGATTTCATGCTCTGGGGAGGGGTCTCGGGAAACGACATGACCAGCGACAACTGGCGGGACAACCTTGAAGAGCTCGCCGGGGCCGGTGTCGCCGCCATCAAGGTCTACTGCCTTTCCGGGATGGAGAGCTTCACGGCCCTCGGCTACAACCAGATTCGTGAGGTCATGGAGGCCGCCGGTGAGCTCGGGGTCCCGGTCGGCATTCACGCCGAGGACCCGGTGGTCGTTCGCGAGCTCACAAAGGAAATTCGCGATCGCGGAGGTGACGAACCGGCGGACTACGCCTCGTCCCGTCCGACCCTGGCCGAGGTTGCCGCCGTTCGAGAGCTCATCGAGTGTTGTCGAGAGACCGGAGCTCGATCCCACATCGTCCACCTCTCCAGCGGCGCCGCCCTCGACCTCATCACCGCCGCGAGGCGGGAAGGTGTGCCCATCACCGCTGAAACCTGCCCCCACTTCCTCCAGTTCACTCTGGATGATCTGCTCCGGCAGGGCCCGCTGCTCAAGACCGCCCCGGTCGTCAAGTCCATCGAGGACCGTGAGCGGCTGTGGCGAGGCCTGGCCGATCGAGAGATCGAGTTCATCACCACCGACCACGCGCCCGCGCAGTGGCCCGAGGAGAAGAACACCGGATCGATCTGGACCGACTACGGCGGCGTACCCGGAGTCGAGACCCTTCTTCCCTACCTCTATTCCGAGGGAGTTTCCGCCGGCCGGATCACCCTCGAGCAACTGGTGAAACTCACCGCGTCCCACCCCGCCCGTTTCTTTGGCGTCGATGATCGAAAGGGCGCCCTCCGTGAAGGCCACGACGCCGATTTCGTGGTTCTCGACGAAAACGTTCGCTGGACCGTTCAGGGCACGGAGCTCCACAACCTGAACCGGTACACACCTCTCGAGGGACACGAGCTCACGGGCCGTGTGCGTGCGACCTATGTTCGAGGCCAGGCGGTCTTCGAGCGTAAGCCCGACGGCCGCGAGCTCTTCGCACCCGCCGGCTGCGGCAAGTGGATACAACGAGGTCTTTCATGAATCTGAACCCCGATCCGACGGACCCGGTCACGGTCCTGGCCTCGGGGACCATCGTCACCGCCTTCAGCGAACCGGAGGTTCTGACCAACGGAGCCGTGGTCTGGCAGGGCGACCGAATCCTCGAGATCGGCGACGCCGCAGAAATGATCAGGAAGCACGCCGGCGCTCGAACTCTCGATGCCCGAGGCGGGCTGATCCTCCCCGGCCTCGTCAATCTCCACCACCACTTCTACTCGAGCCTGGCGAGGGGTCTCGATCCGGGACGCTCGCTCGAAAACTTCGGTGAAATCCTCGATGGACTGTGGTGGCGACTCGACCGCGCCCTCGATGGCGACACCGTTCGCCTCTCCGCGGAGCTTGCCCTCGCCGACTCCATCCGTTGGGGCGCAACCACGATCTTCGACCACCACGCATCCCCGACGCGGATCGGCGGGAGCCTCGACCTCATCGCCGGGGCGGTGGACCGCGCGGGGCTTTCGGCGGTCCTGTGCTACGAGATCACCGATCGAAACGGTCACCGCGGCGCCATGGAGGGCCTCGACGAGAATCTCGCATTCTTCAGAGCCCACCGTCACGATCCCCGGGTTTGTGGGATGCTCGGCTTTCACGCCAGCTTCACTGTCGATGACTCGACCCTGGCGGCCGCTGCCGAACGCCGCCTCGACGGGATGGGCTGCCATATCCACATCGCCGAAGACCCTCTCGATCTCAGAATGTCACAGGTGGTTTATGGCGCGGGTCCCGTTTCCCGTCTCGAGCGCCACGGTCTCATTGACGACCGCACCCTGGCCATCCACTGTATCCACCTGGGAAGTGATGACCGGAACATCCTGGCCGCTCACGACGCGACCATTGTTCACAACCCCGAATCCAACGCCAACAACGGGGTCGGGCGCCTCGACCTCGAAGGGGTCGCCGCCGATGGATGCCGGATCGGCCTCGGCACCGACGGCATGTCCTCGGCCATGCTCGGGTCCTTGCGTGCGGCCTTCCTCGGACTTCGCGGTGGCCGGCGGAATCCCCGCCTCGGCTTCACGGTGGTCCCCGACCTCCTCGCCGTCAATGCCGAGGTGGCCGGGCGTTTTCTCGATGAACCTCTTCTGGGACGGCTGGTGCCGGGAGCTCCCGCCGATCTCTGTGTCCTCGACGCGGGGCCGCCAACTCCGGCTACGCCCGAGAACGTGTTCGCCCACCTCGTCTACGGCAGCGCGAACTCACCGGTCCGTCACACGATCGCGCGGGGCCGCGTTCTGCTCGAGGACCACGCCTTCACCACCCTCGATCCAACGGCCATCGCCGAGGAGGCGAGACGTGCGACCCCCGCGCTGTGGAAACGATTCCACGCCCTCGGCGCCAGCCGACCGGAGTGGTTGCCGACAAAGGACTGATGGGCTCGGTTGAACGCAGAGACACAGCCTGTCATGCCGGTTCGCATTTTCTTCGTCGTCGCCGCTCACTCGCCCTCGCCGTCGATCCTGACGTTGACGTTGTTGCGACCGCGCAGGATGCCGTGAAGCTCACTGTATGCCGCAAGATCGACCTCGGAAAGCTCTTCACGATGTTCCCAGAACAGCGCTGAGGTTGCGTCCGTAACCCCCTCGACCGTCGGCGGATCGGGATTGTCGAGGGTTTGCAGTCGACGATCCAGGTGGGCTGAGAACTCTCTTGTTGTTCGTGAGGATCCGAATCGGCCCTCCAATTCGGAAAGGGTCTCCCTGTCGGCCGCAGTCACCGCCTGGAGGGTCTCGGCAACGGCGCTCTTTTCGATGGCGTCTTCGACGCTCTCGGCCCACGTCACATAGGCGAGGTCTTCGATCCAGACAAACTCGGAAGGAGACATCCCATGGTTCTGGAGGGTCTCGATCTGCATGGTCATCACCCCCTGGATCGAGGTCAGAACCTCCATGGCGCTTTCCCAGTCCTCCTGCCCGTGCTGCTCGAGCTCCCGCTCGAGCTCCTGCCACTCGAGATAGCGCGGGAGGAGTTCACGGCGGATGTCGAGAAACACCGAGAACCGGTCGGCGCCGACCGTCCCGTCCGCATTCTCGTCGAACGGCATCTGGGTATTGAGGGCGGCGAGACGTTCTTCCGACTTGGCGATGTCGACGATGGGTCCGACGATCGCCTTCCCCTCGCGATATAACCCGGGCCCGTAGATCGCGCCCAGGATGCCGAGAACAAGGATCACACCGCCGACCAGACTCCAGATGATGGTGGATGTACGGGTCATTTCTCCCCCTTCACCATTGTAACGACAAAGCCGCACAAGAGTTCGGTGACGCCCCCGATCGGAGATGCTCACTTCCACCGTAAGTGAATTGCGCCCGGAAGTGGCATAATTCCAGGGCGATCGCTGTTTCACCCACGACCCGATCGACAGCGACGACGCGCCGGAGAAGGAGCAACTCAAGGTGGCACAACCATCTGCCAAGAGCGGCCGAGACAGTCTGTCCCTCCTCTCGAGTCCCGAATATGTGGACGAGCTTTATCAGCAGTGGAAGGAGAATCCCGCTTCACTGCCGGAACAGTGGCAGATCTTCTTTTCCGGATTCGAGTTCGCAACCGGAACCGGAGCGCCGTCGCCCGAGGAGGCGGCCGATCAGTCCAAGGTCGCCGGTCTGATCTTCGCCTACCGCAGCGTCGGCCACCTCATCGCCGATGTCGATCCGCTTGGACAGGGAGATCTTCACGACACCATCTTCGATCTCGAGACCAACGGTCTCGGCGAGGAACACCTCGACCGAATCTACGACACGGGACACCTCGGTGGTCCCAGGAGGATCACCCTTCGAGAGCTCATCCTTCACTTGAGACAGTGTTACTGCCGAAAGATCGGCGTCGAGTACATCCACATCCAGGAACGCGAGATCCGGCGTTGGCTTCAGGAACAGATGGAGCCGGTGCTCAACAAGCCCGAGGTTCCCAACGACAAGAAGCGCAGGATCCTCGGTCAGCTCATGAATGCAGAGGTCTTCGAGTCGTTTCTCAACACCCGCTACCAGGGCCAGAAGCGGTTCTCTCTGGAGGGCGTCGAGGCGGTCATCCCGGCTCTCCACCAGTTCCTCGACACAGCCGCCGACACCGGCGCCGAAGAAGTTGTCATGGGAATGGCCCACCGCGGTCGCCTCAACGTCCTGGTCAACATCCTCGGCAAGCCGCTCGATCTGGTCTTCCATGAGTTCGAGGACAATCTCAGGACCACTGATTATGCCGACGGTGATGTGAAGTACCACCGGGGGTACTCATCCGATTTCACGACCAGCTCGGGTCAGACGGTCCATCTCAGTCTGACCGCCAATCCGAGCCACCTCGAGGCCGTCGATCCCGTGGTCGAGGGCCGCACGCGGGCCAAACAACGGCGCCGAAACGACACCGAGCACCGAACCAAGGTCATCCCGCTGCTGCTCCACGGCGACGCCGCCTTTGCCGGCCAGGGCCTGGTTGCCGAGACGCTCAATTTGTCGCAGCTCCCCGGTTATCGAACGGGCGGCACCGTTCACCTGATAGTCAACAACCAGATCGGTTTCACCACGACAGCCATCGAGGCCAGGTCGTCGCGCTACCCCACCGATATCGCCAAGCTGGTCGAAGCGCCCATCTTCCACGTCAATGGTGACGATCCTGAAGCGGTGGTCTGGGCGGTCGAGCTGGCCGAGAGATTTCGCCAGAAATTCCACCGGGACGTGGTGATCGACATCATCGGCTACCGGCGCCACGGCCACAACGAAGGGGACGAACCCGCCTTCACCCAGCCCCTGATGTATCAGAAGATCGCCAACCGGCCGTCGGTGCGCGAGCTCTACCAGCTGCAACTCGAAGGCGAGCACGCCATCACCCTCGACGAAAGCGCCCGCTATCGCGACGACCTCCAGGGCATGCTCATCGAGAAACACCGGGAGGCTCAGGAGAGCTGCCCGATGCCGATGGACGATCTTCACGCCTTTCACGAGCTGTGGACCGGGCTCAACAACCCCTACACCTTCGATCCGGGAGGGACCGGGGTTTCCGAGGAGGCGCTCGACCAGGTCATCACGGCGCTGACGACGGTTCCGGACGGTTTCCAACTCAACCGGAAGGTGGGTCGGCGGCTGCCGAAGGTCAAAAAGGCCGTTGATGAACGAGGAATCGTCGATTGGCCGCTCGCCGAGCTCCTCGCGTTCGGAACCCTCCTTCAGGAGGGTCTGCCAGTGCGACTCTCGGGCCAGGACAGCGTTCGCGGCACCTTCTCCCATCGTCACGCCGCCTGGTACGACACTCACTCCCAGGAAAAGTACGTGCCCCTCAACCACATCTCCGGTGACCAGGCCCGCATCTGCGTCTACAACTCGATGCTTTCCGAGGCTGCGGTACTCGGCTTCGACTACGGATACTCCCTCGTCGAGCCCAACATGCTGGTCCTGTGGGAGGCCCAGTTCGGCGACTTCGCCAACGGAGCCCAGGTCATCATCGACCAGTTCATCACTCCGGCCCTCGACAAATGGCAGCGGGGCAGCGGGATCGTCATGCTGCTGCCGCACGGTTATGAAGGCCAGGGGCCCGAGCACTCCAACGCCTACCTCGAGCGGTATCTGACGCTGTGTGCCGAGGAGAACATCCAGGTCTGCAATCTGACAACCCCGGCGCAGTACTTCCACGCGCTCAGGCGTCAGCTCAAACGGCCCCTCCGTCGCCCGCTCGTGATCATGGCCCCGAAATCGCTCCTGAGGTCGCCGAGGTGTGTCTCGCCGGTGGACGAGCTGGTCACCGGCTGTTTCCACGAGATTCTGGATGACCCCAACCCTCCCGCAAAAGCCCGCCGGCTCGTGCTGTGCAGCGGCAAGGTCTTCTACGATCTGGTTGCGGGCCGCGAACAGACCGGGACGAGCGATGTCGCCATCGTCCGGGTCGAACAGTTCTACCCATTCAACGAGGAGGAGTTTCTCCGGGTCACCGATCCCTATCGTACGGCCAAGGAGATCGCCTGGGCCCAGGAGGAAACCGCGAATCGAGGCGGTTGGGGATTCATGATGCCCCATCTTCAAACGGCGTTTCCCGATCACCCTCTGCGCTACATCGGACGCGGACCGAGCGCCAGTCCGGCCACCGGATCGCCGAGGGTGCACCGAGAACAGCAACAGGCCATCGTCGATCAAGCACTCGGCGATTGATCGTGCAATCCGGATTTTCAGAGACATTCGGTGCGGAGACCGATGCGAGTCGGGACCCGCACACATCGCGCGGAGGCAGCAATGGCGGTTGACGTCACCATCCCCGAGATCGGCGAATCCATCAACGAAGGGTTCCTTGCAGAGTGGTCGAAGCAGGACGGCGCCACGGTGGCGGCGGAGGAGCCGCTCCTCGTCCTGGAGACCGACAAGATCACCATGAACGTGACCGCCGAGGTTGCCGGAAAGCTCGAGATCCTGGTCGCCGAGGGTGAGAGTGTTCAGGTGGGCCAGGTGGTGGCTCGCATCGATCCCGCCGCTGCAGGTGACGAGACGCCGATCGCGGCGGAAACCGCACCGACGGAGCCCCCCGCGGCGGCCGTACGGGAAGTTCCGCCACCGGCAGCCGAGTCCTCCCCCGCTCCGACCGCCGATCTCTCCCATCTGTCGCCGGCGGTGCGACGACTTGTCGAAGAAAACAAGCTCGATCCCTCCGCCATCAAGGGAACGGGCAAGGGCGGGCGCATCCTCAAGGGCGATGTCCTCGCCTTCATGACGACGCCGACGACCTCCGCGGCCGAAGCTCCGGCACCTCCGACGGCTGCCGAGACCGCACCCTCTCCACCGACGCCGATGCCGGGACCGACCGCCGTCGTCGATGCCGGCCAGCGTCAGAGTCGAAAACCCATGTCGCGGCTCCGCCAACGGTTGGCCGAGCGGCTGGTTCAGGTCCAACAGACCACCGCCATGCTGACCACGTTCAACGAGGCCGACATGAGTCGGGTGATGGCTCTTCGCTCCGAGTACAAGGACAGCTTCACGAAACGGTACGGGGTCAAGCTCGGCTTCATGTCGTTCTTCGTCAAGGCCGTTGTGGATGCGCTCAAGACCGTGCCCGAGGTCAACGCATTCATCGAAGGCGACGAAATCATCACCAACCACTACTACGACATCGGCATCGCGGTGAGCAGCGAGCACGGTCTCGTCGTCCCTGTGATTCGGGACGCTGATCGCCTCTCCATGGCGGGGGTCGAAACCGCCATCGGCGAGCTCGCGGGCAAGGCCCGCGACCGGACCCTCGGGATCTCCGATCTCCAGGGAGCGGTCTTCACCATCACCAACGGCGGGATCTTCGGTTCACTGCTCTCGACACCGATTCTCAACCCACCGGGGAGTGCGATTCTCGGCATGCACTCCATCAAAAAGCGCCCGATCGTCGTCGACGATGAGATTGTGATTCGACCCGTGATGCAGCTTGCCGTGTCCTACGACCACCGGATCATCGACGGCAAGGAGGCCGTGACCTTCCTCAAACGGATCGTTGACTGCCTCGAGAACCCCGAGCGTCTGTTGCTGGAGATCTGAGCCATGAAGAAATTCGACCTCGTCGTCGTCGGCGCCGGCCCGGGCGGCTATGTCTGCGCGATCCGCGCCGCCCAGCTCGGGATGAGCGTGGCGCTTGTCGAAAAGCGCGCAACCTTGGGGGGCACCTGCCTCAACGTGGGCTGCATCCCGTCGAAGGCCCTGCTCGAGTCGTCTGAGGTTTTCGAACAGACCCTGAATCACACTGACGAACACGGTGTGGTCGTTGGTGATGTCGGCCTCGACCTCGAAGGCATGATGGCCCGCAAGGACCGCATTGTCGGCGAGCTCACCACCGGGGTTGCCACGCTGATGAAGAAGAACAAGGTCGAGGTTTACACCGGACGCGGCGAGCTGGTGGGCGCGGACAAGGTGGTGGTCCACGGCGACGAGGGCGACACCGAGCTCGGCGCGAAGCATGTCTGCCTTGCCCTGGGCTCCACCGTCATCAATCTCCCCTTTCTCCCCATCGACGGCGACAAGGTGGTCTCTTCCACCGAGGCACTGCGCTTCGACTCGGTTCCCAAGCACCTGGTGGTGATCGGCGCCGGTGCGGTCGGACTCGAGCTGGGAAGCGTCTGGCGGAGACTCGGCGCCAAGGTCACCGTGATCGAGATGCTGCCGACCATCACCCCCTTCGCCGACAAACAGATGGCCAAGGCCCTCGAACGCGCTCTGACCGATCAGGGCCTCGATATCCGGCTCGAAACCACCGTCACGGCCGCCAAGGTCTTGAAGACAAAGGTCAAGCTCACGGTGGAGAACGCCAAGACCGGGTCCGACACCATCGACTGCGACAGGGTACTCGTCGCGGTCGGTCGCCGCCCGGTCACGGCGGGGGCCGGTCTCGAGGAGGTTGGAATCAAGCTCGACGACGCCGGCCGGGTCGAGGTCGACGACCACCTCCAGACCAACCTCCCGAACGTCTATTCCATCGGTGATCTGGTCAAAGGCCCCATGTTGGCCCACAAGGCCGAGGATGAGGGCATGGCCGTTGCCGAGCGGATCTCGGGATTGCCCGGCCACGTCAACTACGATGTCATCCCCAACGTGGTCTACACCGATCCCGAACTGGCCATGGTCGGCCGCACCGAAGCGGAGCTCAAGGAGGCGGGGGTGCCCTTCAACATCGGCCGCTTCATGTTCAGAGCCAACGGTCGGGCCAAGAGCCTGGGCAACGAAAGCGGAATGGTGAAGATCCTCGCCCACAAGGAGACCGATGAAATCCTGGGTGTTCACATGGTCGGGCCGCGAGTCTCGGAGCTCATCGCCGAGGCAGCCATCGCCATGGAGTTGCGAGCCTCGGCTGAAGATCTCGCCCGGACCTGCCACGCACACCCCACGCTGGCCGAGGTGGTCAAGGAGGCGGCGCTGGCTGTGGACAAGAGGGCGCTGCACAGCTGAGGATCGAGGTCGTGAGGGCTCGAGGGATCGAGGTCGTGAGGGCTCGAGGGCTTGAGGGCTTGAGGGCTTGAGATTGGACGGGGGTCTTGGGGTCTTGGGGTCGTGGGGTCTTGGGGTCTTGGGGTCTTGGCGAGTCGGACCGCGGTTCGACGATCAAATAGGTCCCGGGCGACAAACACAACGAGGACGTGTCACGTAGAATAGACGCTGTCGTGAAAGGGCGATCTCAAGACTATTGTGGGTTTCTGCTCGCCGTCTCCCTGACGGGCGTCTTGGTGGTGTCTGTCGCCTGCGGCGACGCCGGTGTCACACCGACGAGATCGCCCGATCTACGGGTGCACCGGGGTGACCTGGTTCGACGACAGCTCTTGACCGGAGCGCTGGAAGCGGTCGAGAGTGCGGAAATCAAGGTTCCGAGAACCCGGGAGCACCGTCTCCAGATCCAGTGGCTCGCCCCGGACGGGGTCATGGTGGCCGAGGGCGACACGGTTCTGGAGTTCGACAACTCGTCGTTCACCGCGAACCTCGACCAACAGCGTACCGCCGTCCAACGAGGCCACCGGACCCTTTTGCAGACCCGTGCCCAGGGTGAAGCCAGGATGCGCGAGGCGGACGCGGCGGTGGAGCGCGCCAGAATCGCCCTCGCCAAGGCCGAGCTCGATGCATCCGTTCCCCTCACCATCCGCAGCCGATACGATCATCGCAGTTTCCAACTGGCCCTGACCAAATCTCGAGCCGACCACGAAAAGGCGCTCGCCGATCACCGTTCGATTGAAACCTCGGTGAGCGCCGACATCCAGGTCAACGAAGAAGAGTACCGGAAGGCCCTCCGCGAACTCCGGACGGCCGAGGAAGCCGTCGACGCGCTCGTCCTCACATCACCTCGAGACGGAATCATCGTGGTCGAGGAGAATCGGCGGGAGGACCGAAAGTACCAGGTGGGTGACACGGTCTTTCCCGGCTGGACCGTCGTCGGAATCCCGAATCTCGAAAAGCTTCGGGTTCGTGCGTCCTTGAGCGATGTCGACGACGGGTCTCTTGAGGTGGGGATGCCCGTGGCGTGTACTCCCGACATCGAGCCCGGACTCCACCTCGAAGGCGCCATCACCGAGATCACCCCCATCGCCCGAGAACAACGCATTTTCTCGGAACGCCGTGGGTTCGACGTGACCATCGAAATCACCAGCTCCGTCGGTGATGTCCTGCTGGTTCCCGGAATGTCGGTTCGGGTAGAGGTCGAGAGCCGGATCGAGGACCAGTTGCTCATCCCTCGCGCGGCGGTCGATCGAGCCACGAATCCACCGACGGCGTTACGCCGTAACGGCGCACGGGTCGAGGTGGATCTCGGTGACTGTTCGGCACATTCGTGCGTTCTCCTGGGTGGACTCGACGATGGTGACCTCCTCGCGTCCATGAATGGGCGAGAGTCATGAGCCCTCGTCGTCGCCTGATTCTCGCCGTCGTGATGGTCGCGCTAACCCTCGCCGGTGCCAGAATTCTCTGGGGTCTCCGGGGTCTGCTTCACTCACCGCATGGCAGCACACGGGTGGAGCGCGGAGACCTCGTCATCGGGGTGGATGTCAACGGTACCCTGCGGGCGGTTGAATCGTCGGTCCTCGGACCTCCCCAGGTGCGCGATGTTTGGCAGTTCAAAATCGCCATGATGGCCGACGAGGGAACCGAGGTCACGGCGGGCGAGCCCATCCTCGCCTTCGACCCGTCCGAGCTCCAGCAGCGCCTCCAGACCAAGCTCGCCGATCTCGATTCCGCGCGCACCGAGGTCGAGAAAAAGCAGGTCGACATCGCCGTGACCGTCGCCAACGACACCCTTGCCCTGGCCGAGGTCGAGGCTCGGCTTCGCAAGGCCCACCTGATTGCCGATCAGCCACCACAGCTCCGCTCGAGCATCGAAATGGAGAAGGCCAGACTCGATCTGGAGCTCGCCGAGCTGGAGGTCGGGCTCGTGCGTCGCCGCATCGATGCCACGCGCCGTGCAGGCAACGAGGAGCTCGGGGTCATCGAAGCGAACCTCGCTCAGGTGGAGTCCGAGGTGAAACAGATCCGTGACGGCATCAACCGAATGCAACGAACGGCCCCGCGAGACGGGATCGTCATCCATGTCACCAACTGGCGCAACGAGAAGAAAAGGGTCGGGGACTCGTGCTGGGTTGCCGAGCCGGTTCTCGAAATTCCGGATCTCACCAGGATGGAGGCCGACGGCGAGGTCGAGGAGGCTCAGGGGGGCAGGGTTCGAGAGGGCCAATCGGTTGTCCTCCGTCTCGACGCCCACCCCGATCACGAGTACCGAGGCACGATCAAGTCCCTCTCCCGGGCGGTTCAGGAGAAGAGTTGGCGGAACCCGCGCAAGGTCGTGCATCTCACTCTGGCACTCGACGAGACCGATCCCGATAGGATGCGTCCCGGAATGCGTTTTCGGGGCACCGTCGAGATCGAACGCCACCCCGACGTCGCACTGATTCCGGTGGCGGCCGTCTTTCGCGACAAAGGCGCCATGATCGCGTTTCGACACCGTCTCGGCGGGTGGCGCCGAGTGCCCGTAGAGCTCGGGGACCGCAACGCCGAGCAGGTCGAGGTCGTGGATGGTCTCGAGCCGGGTGATCTGGTGTCGACGGAGCTGCGCCCATGACCCGGTGGAAACTCGGTATCGGTATCGCGGGGGCGGCCGTTGTGACGGTTGCCGCAATCGCTGCGTCCGGATTCTTCGGCGGGCCCGGGCCGACGGTTCCCACCATGTCCGTCAAGCAAGGGTCGTTTCGGGTCAGGGTGACCGCCGAAGGCAATCTTGCAGCCGTTCAGAGCACCCCGCTGACGGCGCCCATGAAACCGCAGATGCCGTTCACCGTCGCCTGGCTGGTGGAGGATGGGGCCCTCGTCGAGGAGGGCGACGTCATCGCACGTTTCGACGCGAGCCAACTCGAGAAGGATCGCGAGGACGGGCTTTCCGATCAGCGAATCAGCGATCATCGGATCGGCAGCGCCGAGACGAGCCGCGAAGTCAACGTCGGCAAGCTCGACCGAGACGTCGAGGTCGCCCAACATGAGCTCGAGGTGGCTCGAGAGTTTCAATCTACGGACACCCTCGTTTTCTCGAAGATCGAGATCGTCGAGGCGCAGATCGACACCGAGCTCGCGGAGACCCGCGCCGAACACGCCCGCGAATCCCAAGGGATCCAGGCGGAGCTTTCCGAGGCCGAGATCGAACTCCTGTCCATCGAACGGCGCAAGGCCGACATCAAGGTCGAGCAGGCCGTCGAGGGTCTCGCGGCCCTCGAGGTGAAGTCGCCCCACGGAGGCATCGTGATGCTCGAGCGGGACTGGCGCGGCAACCCGGTGCGGGTCGGTGACACCGTGTGGCCGGGCCGTCCCCTCGCCAGGATCCCGGATCTCACAGAAATGCAGGCTGACGTCTTCGTGCTCGAGGCCGATGCGGGTGATCTCTCGGAGGGGCAGATCGCGACGGTTTGGCTCGAGGCGAGCCCCGAGATCAGCCATGCCGCTACCGTCAAGAAGATCGACCCCATGGCCGGGCGGCGAAACCGACGGGTTCCGGTGCAGTATTTTCGGACCGTCCTCGCCCTGGCCTTGACCGACACCGTGACCATGAAACCGGGGACCAGGGTCCGGTCCGAGATCGTCATCGCCGATTTTGATGCCGCCATCACGGTTCCCCGGCAGGCGGTGTGCAGCCTCGAGGGTGAACCCGTGATCTACCGTTGGGCCCGCCGGGGATTCGAGCCGGCGGTGGTCGAGCTCGGACCCGCCGCCATCGGGCGGGTGGTGATCGTCTCCGGGCTTGATGCAGGCGATGTCATTGCCCTGAGGGATCCGACCACCGCCGTCGAGGAGGGCGCAGGAGAAAAGGACGGCTCGTCGTCGCCGATCATGCCTGGGGGTGGGCCATGACCCTGGGCGACGCGCTGAAGACAGCCGTCGAGAACCTCTCGACCCACAAGCTGCGGTCGGTTCTCACCATGCTAGGAATGATCTTCGGGGTCGGCGCCGTCATCGCCATGCTCTCCATCGGTGAGGGCGCCGAACGCCAGGCCATGGAGATGATCGAGCGACTCGGTGTCCGCAACATCCTCGTCCGCGATGTCGATATGAGAGACGACGAGCTTCGTGAAGTGCGCGAGACCTCGCCCGGTGTTTCGCCGCGTGACGCCGTGGCCATCGCGGATGCCTTTCCCGAGGTCGAACTCACGTGCCAGCGGGTCGAAGTCGAGCCGTTCACGGTCCTGTCGGAGGGGCGTACCGTTGACGCGACGGCTCACGGTATCGACGCGTCCTTTGCCCGACTCACCAACCTCCGGCTCTCGGCCGGGCGTTTCTTCGACGTCCTGGATGTCGCCGATCACGCCCAGGTCTGCGTCATCGGTGAAGGCGTTCGCCGAGGGCTCTTCGGCTATGAGGAGGGAGTCGGGCGGGTGCTCAAGGTCAATCAGCTCTGGCTCGAGATCGTGGGGGTCCTCGAGGGTTCGGGTGGCGCGTCCACCGTTCAGGGCGTTGCCGTGGGTTCCACTGACCTCGAGATCTACCTGCCCGTCTCCACCGCCATCCGCAAGCTCGATCTTCCCCTCCTCGAGGCGCCCCTCGACGAGGTCATCGTGCGCCTCGCAGCCGATGCCTCTCCGGGTGAGACCGCCCGGCTCATCGACGAACTCCTGAGCCGGCTCCACGGTGGCGAGGACGACTACGAACTGGTGGTACCCGAGGCGCTCCTCGAGCAGAGCCGCAAGACTCAACGTCTCTTCAACATCGTCATGGGCGCCATCGCGGGGATCTCGCTTCTCGTCGGCGGTATCGGCATCGCCAACATCATGCTCGCAACCGTCTTCGAACGGACCCGGGAGATCGGTGTCCGGCGTGCGGTGGGCGCGCGCCAGGTGGACATCCGCACCCTCTTCCTCATGGAGAGCTTCACCATCAGCGTTCTCGGGGGGCTGATGGGAGTTGCGGTCGGTGTGATCATCTCGAAGGTGGTGGCCGCGTCGGCCGGGTGGTCGACGGTGGTCACCCTGTGGTCCGTGATCCTCGCCTTCGGCGTATCCATGGCCGTGGGCATCGGTTCGGGGCTCTATCCCGCCCTCCGGGCGGCGAGTTTGAACCCCATCGACGCGCTGAGGTGGGAGTAGGAACAAAGCCGCACCAGTGGCCGAGACCGAGACCGTATCCTTAACCGAGACCGTATCCGTGTCGGTAACCGAGATCGCCAATGAACCCGAAGGAAAAGCCTCGATCGGGGTGCCGGGTCTGACAATGTGCCGGAACGACCTCCCTGCAGCGCGACACCTCCCACACATTGTCAGACCGGGCTCCCACGGGAAACGCGCTCCGGGATATCTCTCCCGGCTCGGAAGGAGGCCGCCGGCGCCCGAGCAGCGCGGTCACTCACTTTCCGGCCTCCACGAATGACCACGCTGCTCGGGCGACGCTGGGTCGCCGAAGGCGGACCAGAAGGCCGGGGATGAAAGAAGCCGTAGCCGTATCCGTATCCGCATCCGTGGCCGTGGCCGTGGCCGTGGCCGTATCCGGAACCGGAACCGGAACCGGAACCGGTCTCTGCCACGGTCTCTGCCACGGTCTCT
>Ga0316193_10000504_pt1 | contig 24354 bp, 15 predicted proteins | sample MerIslsedime2_MG_FD_207735 | JGI IMG/M metagenome (GOLD analysis project Ga0316193, IMG submission 207735) | Coastal sediment microbial communities from Maine, United States - Merrow Island sediment 2 | ecosystem: Environmental > Aquatic > Marine > Coastal > Sediment | place: USA: Maine... | reverse complement strand
CCACCTCGACGCTCACGTCCTCGCGGGCCATCATTTCGGCGGCGTCGTGGCAAACCCGAACCATCGCACCCCACGAGATCAGGGTCACGTCGTCGCCCTCGTGGTCCACCGAGGCGGAGCCGATGGGCACCGTAAACGGTTCGGAGGGGACATTGTCGCGGAAAGCGCGATAGATCCTCTTGGGCTCCATGAAGAGCACCGGATCGTCGTCGCGGATGGCCGCGGTCAAAAGACCCTTGGCGTCATATGGGTTGGACGGTACGACGACCTTGAATCCAGGAGTGTTGAGGAAGAGGCTCTCGTAGCTTTCCGAGTGGTGCTCCGGGGGATGAATCCCGCCCCCGTAGGGCATTCGCACAACCATGGGAACCGTGAGATGCCCACGGGTCCGGTTCCGCATCCGCGCTGCGTGACCGAAGAGCTGATTGATGGCCGGGTAGACAAAGCCCATGAACTGGATCTCGGCCACCGGACGGAGGCCGGTGGCGGCCATTCCCACCGACATGCCGATGATGGCGCTCTCGGCGAGCGGGGTGTCGATGACGCGGTCCGACCCGAAACGCTCGATGAGTCCGTCGGTGGCGCGGAACACACCACCATCGATGCCCACGTCTTCGCCGAGGATGACCACCGACGGATCGCGGTCCATCTCGTCGCGCATGGCATCGCGGACGGCTTGCGCGATGGTCAGCTTCTCGGTCGGTCCCGATTCGTTGATCTCGGACACGTTGATCTCGGCCGTGCTCATGAACCCACCTCCTCGAGCACCTCGGCCATCTGTTCGGCCAGGTGGGGCGGCAGATCCGCATACATGTGGGTGAACAGATCGGAGGGATCCTGCGGCGGCATGGCTTCGAGGGCGGCAACCTGCGCATCCACCCATGTGTGAACCTCCTCGAGCAGGGCCTGCTCCTGATCGTCATCCCACAGATCGCGACCTTCGAGGAAAACACGGAGCCTCAGGATCGGATCGCGTAGCTGCCATTTGGCGACCTCCTCATCCTCGCGGTAGCGGCTCGCATCATCGGCGGTGGTGTGATCGCCCAGTCGATACGTGACCGCTTCGATCAAGGTCGGGCCGCCACCGCTCCGCGCTCTTGCGAGAGCTTCGGCGGTCGCAGCGTAGACCGCAAAGACATCGTTGCCGTCCACCTGAATCCCGGGAAACCCATAGGCGTGAGCCTTCTGGGCCAGGGTCTCGGCAGCGGTCTGTTGATGCAACGGGATCGAGATGGCCCACTGGTTGTTCTGAATAACGAAAACGCTGTTGGTCTGGAAGACACCGGCGCAGTTCATGGCCTCGTGGAAGTCTCCCTCGGAGGTCGAGCCATCACCACCGAGGGTGACCGCCACCGCCTTCTCGCCGCGCAGCTTGAGCGACAGCCCGACCCCGGTGCCGTGTTGCCACTGGCTTCCCACCGGGACCGCTACCGGAAAGACCCGGACTCCCTCCGGATACGCCGAGCCGCGTTCGTCGCCGGCCCAGTAGGCGTAGATCAGGTGGCCGGGGACCCCCCGGAGAAGCATGATTCCGTGTTCGCGAAAAGCGGGGAGCAACCAGTCGGCCTCATCCATCGCATGGGCCACGCCGGTCTGGATCGCTTCCTGTCCCTTGATGGGCGGCCACGTCCCCATGCGACCCTGACGTTGGAGCTTGAGGGCCTTGTCATCCATGGCTCGCATTCGAACCATGTCACGGTAGATCTCGCGGATGACTCCGGGTGCGAGCTCCGGCATCAGGTCCTCATCAACGACACCGGCGTGATCGAGGATCTCCAGACGTTCGGTGACGGCGTTGTAAACCTGGGTTCGCGGCATGCGCACACCTCTCAATTACGTTCTCGTCTCTACAAAAACAGGCTGGCGGCTCAGGGTATTTCGAAGCCCTTGTTCCACCCGAGTTCAGGATCCCGAACTAGATTGGCCTCGCGATTATATCAACTCCGCCGATCCTGGCCGCATTCCGCCATCGGGCACGGGCGCCCACCGGTCTTCCCGGTACGGCGCAAGGTGTTCGAGCGCCGGATCCGGCCGCGGACGGACCTCGAGATCCAACCCGAGCCCATCAGCCAGACGATCCAGAACCGCCTCCGCCACCCGTCCCCAATCGACTCCGGCAACGGCCGGCGCCAGACCCCGCCGCACCCGCGACGCATCGACGCCGAAGACACCGGAGTACAGATCGGCGTCCAGATCGAGGAGGATTGCGGCGTGGATCAAAACCCCGCCTTTGCGCCTCGTCTGCGAGCACCCCACCGCCTTACGCCCTCCAACCACGAGGGTGTCCGCCAGCTGATCCTCGAAGCAGATGGGCGATCGAACCCGGCCGGCCCGCCGCGGTTCAGCGACCCGCTCGACCCGGCCGCCAACGGCAACCAGGGCAGGCTCGAGAACATCCAGGAATCGATCGTAGAGACCGACGATTCTCTCGGACCAGGGGTGTTCCGAGGGAAGCACAAGGGCAACACCGAGATCCCCCCGGTGGATCACCCCGGTACCGCCGCTCAGCCGACGCAAGACCGGGATACCCCGCCCACGGCACCACCCGAGATCGACCTCCGCGGGTTTCTGGGCATAGCCCAGCACCACCACCGGCCCGGGCCAGGACGTCACCAGCGCCGAACAACGGCCCTGGGCAGCGCGAGCCAACAGCTCTGCCTCGAACGCGAGATCGTGGCTCGGCGGTCCCGTGGATCGGAAGGCCTCGAGCTTCACCAACGCCCGCCCCTGCGCCGAGCCTTGAAGCCCGCCAACTTGACCTGCTCAAGTGGTCGGAACGGCGCCTGCCGCGAAACCCCGGAGAGGAGCGCGCGGCGCCAGCGGCCGGGTAGAGCATCCAGCACCCGTTCAACCGCACCGATGGCGCCCAGGCGTCCCGCCCGCGCTGGTTGACCGAGGCGACCGACGGCCCGCACCTCGCCGAAACCGGCCCGGCGGAGCTCACGGGCGAGATCGGCGTGGGTGTACTCACGGAGATGCAGACCCTCGGCCCGATTGCTGAAGCCTCTGGAGATGTCGTGCGGTCCATAGATTCGATTCGGCGTGACGACCAGGTAGACCCCGTCCTCCGCCAAGAGATCGAACACTTCGACGAGATGATCCGTGAGATCGTCGGGGTGGAGGTGCTCGACGAAATGACAGCTCAAGGCGACGTCGACGGCGCCCTTCGGCACCAGAGCGCGGACATCCCGGGCGGCGACAAAATTGAAGCCGGGGGACGCCGAACCCGGAGGAAGACCCGGATCGACCACATCCACCGCCCACACGCAATCCAGTCTTTCCGCCAACGCCAAGCTCAGGTCACAGCTTCCCGCCCCGATCTCGAGAAAGGTCGATCGACCCTCGACAAAGGGGCCGACGAGCTCGAGCAGGAGCCCCACCTGAGCCCGTTGAGCTTCACTGTTGCCGGGCATTTCGACCCTTCGGAAGAGTTCTTCGTAGATTTCGCCGTAGAGAGTGCGACGCTCTTCCTTCGAGGCAACACGCAGGCGGTTCGCCAGTTCGCGTTCGATCTCGAAGTGACGTCGGAGCCCGTCCCCCTCGGCGCCTCGGTCAGCGCCACCCATGGCTCAGCTCCGGATGAGGTTCGGGTGAAGAACCTCGTCCAGACGGCGGCGCCGGATCGGCCAACCCTCGGGCAGAAGTGCCGTAAACGCGTTCGTCGCAAACCATCGGTCGTCGCCCGGGTAGGTCGGAACCACCAACCGCGGAAATCGGGCGATGATCTCGCGATCCGGCACGGTGCGCCGTGCGGCGATCTCGAGCCGCCGGCATTCGTTGTCTTCGAGACCCGAAAAAAAACCATCCGCCGCCCGCAGCTGCATCAGAAGGTGTCCGTCGGACACCGTCGGGTCACCGGCCTCCGGCCCGAGCAACATGCGAGCCAACAGGTGTCGCGCCGCACCGAACACACCCCGTTCCGAGAGACGGCGACGCCACCGCTCGCCCCGCGTCGGGGGTCGGTGACCCTGGCCGAACGGGTCTGCCGCCAGGGGCCGGAGGCTGGGATCGCTGCTGGCGAACGCCGTGAGACGGTGAAGGAAGGTTGCATAGACCACGGGTCCGAATGCGGCTCGGTGCTCGTCATCGGCGCAGGAGAAAAAGGTTCGCAGAGCGTTGCGCTCGAAAAGCACGCCGCGTCTGAAGTTTCCGAGCCCGGCCGAAGTTGCGCCCCCGCGGTGGCGCGCGACGGCGTCCGGTGCGGCCACCACTTCACGACCAAAGGCCCACAGTCGCCACCCGAGCTCGACATCCTCGAAATAGGCGAAGAGATCGGGGTCAAACCCACCGATTTCGTCCCAGTCGGCGCGACGGATGGCCATGTTCCCACCGCACGCGAAGGGCAGAGCTTCGCCCGCCGAGGGTGGTTTGATCTCACCCACCGGCCAGCCCTGACCGATCTGGAACGCGTGAACATCAAAGGTGACGCCGCCGCGGACGAAATCGTGTCGGCTCCCATTCCAGCTGACGAGGCGTCCGGCGGTGGCCGCGGCGCCCGGGTTTTCAGCCAGGGTGTCCAGGTGCGCCTCGACAAAGCCGGGCTCGGCGGCAGCGTCGTCGTTGAGCAGAATCAGGACCTCGCCGGAGGCTGCGTCGGCGCCCAGATTGACGCCGCCCGCAAAACCCAGGTTTGTATCCGACCTGACGACCTTGAGCCAGGGCCACCGTTTGGATGCACCCTTGGCGCAAACATCTGCTGAGGCATTGTCGACCAGCACGACCTCGTGCCGACCACCTGCGGTCACGCCGTCGAGGGAGGCGATGCTGTCCTCGAGATGGCTCATGCCGACGTGGGCGACGACGATGATGCTCGCTCGGGTCATCGGCCGGTCCAACGCTTCAACACCCGTTTGACCCGAGAAACCAAGGGTTCTTCGGCGGTGCTTGACCCCGGGGCAAGTTCGACAAAACGGTCCCGGTGAGGGTCACGGTACGGCGCGGCGGCAAAGTCGAGGAGCGGTCTTGAAACCGTGCTCCACTTCTTCCCCGCCGCCCACCGCCGACCGGCCTCGCCCGCGGTTTCCCGCGATTCGGCATCGGTCAAGAAGCCGCACACGGCCTCCGCGAACTCCGCCGGATCACCCGGCGCCACCGTTCGCCCGGCGCCGACGGCATCGACGAACCGCGACATGGATCCGCCCGCGGTCGCGACCACCGGCAGACCGAGCCAGAGCAGATCCACCATCCGGGTTCGCAGACTGAGATCGGTTTCGAGGCCGGGGCTGTGGGTGACGACGGCCAGATCCGCCGCCAGCGGGAGTTCGAAGCGACGCTCGAACGGCCGCCAACTCTCGAAACGAACCGATGACCCGAGCCACCCACGCTCTTCCGCCACCCGGCGCGTGAGCGCAGCGGCCGACAGCGGCGTCTCATCCGGGTGGGGATGATCGACGAAGACCACCACCGTTTCCGGTTCTCGCTCGAGGATCGTCGGCAGGGCATCGAGCACGACCTTGGGATCGTACCAGTCATAGATGCCGCCGAAGTAGAGCACCGGCGCATGGTCGCCGACACCCTCCAGAACATCCGACTTCGACGTGCGCGCCGGTGGATCTCCGGCCGGAGTTCCAAAGGGCAGCTCGACGATGAGGCGTTCCAGGGTCGGGTCGTCCTCCAGAGCCAACGGGTTCACCCTCCCGAGGGCGCCCAGCCAACCGAGGTAGAAGTATCGCTGTTCGTCCGACGAACAGACGAAGAAATCGCCCCGCCCGAGCTGGAGCTTCCAGGTCGCGTGATCGGTGCGATAGGGCTCGAAGCCGAGTTCCCGGTGATAGTGGAGGTTCTCGATGAGAAACGGATCGTAGAGATCGACCACCACCGGCAGATCGTCTCGCTGGGAGAGATAGTGATTGCCGAGATGGCCGTGGAGCAAGACCCAGTCGTGCCCATCGGCCTGGGCGCCGAGGGCGTCCGGGACCGCCTGGACGACCTCGACGGGGGGCTTAACGGCCTTGGCCTCATCGGGGCTGTTGGGGATGGCCAGGGTCACTCCGTGGCCGGCATCGCTGAGAACCTCGGCGAGGGCGACAAAACGCGTCCCGACGCCGGCCGTGAGCCCACGCACCGGCTCCGGACAGATCATGAAGACCCGGCTCAGGAGCCGCCTCCGGTCCAGCGTTGTCGCGGCTCAACACCCATGGGCGGATGGTAGCAGAGGACGTGAGAAGTGAGGAGGTCAGCGCTCGCTTCGCTCGCTGTGAGAAGTCAGCGCTCCCTCCGGTCGCTGTTAGAAGGTCAGCGCTCGTTTCGCTCGCTGTTAGGAGGTTTGGAGTTAGACGTTAGTAAGGTGTTAGGCGTCGCTCACTCCCTCACTCCTCACTAGCGAGCGAAGCGAGCGCTGACTTCCTCACCTCTTCACCTCCGAAACCCGGAATCGCCTCGCGGTCGGTGTACTATCGACATGAAGATGCAATTCAACCTCACGCCCCCCACCGAGACGACGACGATCTCCGCGCGCCGCGTCCTCGTGCTCGCCCCCCACTTCGACGACGAGGTCTTCGGATGTGGTGGTTTGCTGGCCCAGTTGGCCGAGAACGACGCCGAGATCCGGGTCCTCTATCTCACCGACTCGTCCGGCGGCGACGAGATCACCGAGAACAAAAAACAGTACGCCGCGCGACGCCGCGCCGAGGCCCAACGAGGGCTCGACATCCTCGGCATCTCGCAGCTCGAGGTTCTGTCGATTCCCGACGGCGCTCTCGCCGCGTCCGTCGATGCCGCTGCCGAGGCCGTCAGGCGCGTCATCGGCGAACATCGGCCGGACCTTCTCCTCTCGGTCTCTCCCTGCGAGATCACCTCCGATCACCGCGCGGCCTTCGCCTCGCTGCACCGGGCGCTGTCGACCCTCAGGGGCGGTACCGATCTCGATGCAATCATGATCGGCTGCCGCATCCTGCTCTACGAGGTCAACCACCCCGGATACCCGAATGTTCTGGTCGACGTGAGCCCACAAATCGGTCTGCTCAACGCCGCCATCGATGCCCACGACAGCCAGCTCGAGCTGCACAACTACCGCGAGGCGGCCCTCGGAGTCCGCCACTTCCGCGCCCTCTCGCTACCGGCCGCGGTGACCGCAGCAGAGTCGTTTCGTGAGATCGGTCTCCCCGACATGGTCACCCACGGTCACCCCGGACTCGTCCGCCGCCTCGGGGGGATTCCCGATACCGACGAGATTCACGAGGGTCCACTGGTCAGCGTGATCATCCGGACCAAGGACCGGCCGGAACTTCTCGCCGAAGCCTTCGGCAGCATCGCCGACAGCAACTACCGGCGGGTCGAAGTGGTCCTGGTCAACGACGGCGGTTCGACACCGGCCGTCCCCGGCGAGTTTCCGTTCCCCGTCGTTCGGGTCGAAATGGGAACCAACCAGGGTCGAGCCGCCGCCGCCAACGCGGGCGTCGATGCCGCCACCGGCGACTATCTTTGCTTCCTCGACGACGACGATCTCATGGAACCCGATCACCTGGAGATCCTCGCCGGCCTGGTATCTGCGGCCGGCATTCGGGTCGCCTACACTGACGCCGCCGTCGGGATCTACGAGCTCGAACCGACAAAGGGCTGGCTCGAGGTCGATCGGCGACTCCCCTACAGCCGGGACTTCGATCCCGAACTCCTGCTCGTCGACAACTACATTCCGTTCAACACCCTGATGATCGAGCGCACCCTCTTCGACGAGGCGGGGCCGTTCGACCCGGAGCTCGAGTTCTTCGAGGACTGGGAATTTCTCGTTCGCCTGGCGGCTCTGACACCGTTTCACCACCAGCCTCAGGTCACCGCCGAGTACCGTCATTTTCGCGGGTCGGGACACCACATCCTGGGCGCCCAGCCGCACCAACGAGAGGATTTCCTGCGCATCAAGGCGACGGTCATCGAACGCCATCGCGAGCAGCTCGACGCGGACGTTATTGCACGGATCGTCGATGGGCTCCGGAGTGAATCGGTGGCCGCCACCGAGTCCGACGCAACCGCCCGCCGCGAGCTCGCCGGGGAACGACTCGAACACATGGAAATGACCGACGCATACCACCGGTTGAACGGCGAGCGCGAGGCCCTCCGCGAGGAAAGGTCGAACAACCTCGGCCACATCGAACGGCTCGAAGAAGAGCTCAGGACCCACCGCCGCGCCCTGGCCGAGCAGGAGAGCGAATTCCACGTCGAAGAGACCAAACTCCGTATGAAGCTGGCCGAACAGGAAGAGCACCTCGGCCGGCTCTACGCCGAAATCGAGCGGCTCACCGAACTCATCGAGGCCATGGAGCAGACCACGGCATGGAAATTCCACCGGAAAATCGAGAAGCTCCGCGGCCGCTGAGCGCGGCAGGTATTAGGTATATAGGTATATAGGTATTAGGTATTAGGTATTAGCCCGTCGCAGATTCTCCTATCGCGATGGGGAGCAGCCGCGATGGACCTAATACCCAACTGCTAATACCTAATACCTTCCTCACGCTCCATATTGCTTGATCGCCGCATCCAGCCTCGGCAGCAGCGCGTACAGGAATCCCGCTACCCCGAGGATGGCGGCGGCGAGAATGACAAACATGGCTGTGGAGGGCTCGAGCCCGCTGATAAAGCCGGAGAGCTTGTTGCCGATGGCCGTGGCCAGGAACCATCCACCCATCATCAGACCGACCAGACGCTTGGGCGCCAGCTTGGTCACGAGAGAGAGGCCCATCGGCGACAGGCAAAGCTCGCCGATGGTGATGATCAGGTAGTAGAACACCAGCCACATCATCGCTGTCTTGATCGCGCCGTCCTGTCCTACATGCGCCGCCCAGGCCATTATCAGGACGGAGAACATCGTAATCACCATTCCATAGAAGATCTTGCGCGCGGTGGTAACCCGGCGCCCCCTGACCGCCAACCAGGCGAAGAACGCCACCACCACCGGCGTCAGGGCGACGACGAAGACCGGATTGAGAAGCGCGGTGATCATCTCGGCATTCACCAGGCGAACATACTTCCCGGGCGCGAGTTGCGGCGTCGTCTCGCCTGCCATCGCATACACGCCGTCAAAGGTACTCTGCGAGACCAGGATCACCGGCACCCGCCCACCGTCAAATGAGCGACCCAGAACAACCGCCCGCAACGGGGGGGCGGTCTCGGGAGTCAGCTTGACGCTGGTCGTCGTCACCCCATGAACATCCTTTGAAGTGGTGATTTGCACGGTCTGATCGGGGAAAACCCCACATGTCAGAAAGCGTTCGTCCTCAGCAACCTCGGACGGGTCGAGCACCAGCACATTGTGCGACGAGTCGCTCTCGAAGCTCCCGACCAGCGACTGGGTCAGGATCCGCGCACCGAACATGGACTCCGCATCCTCGTCCACGATCACCAAGGTCTGCGGGTCGGGACGTGCCACATCCGGACCGGCGTTGCCGAAGTACGAAGGCATCGCCTTCTGGGCGTAGAAGTCGGTTGCCTTGGGGATCCACTCAGCCTGGCGGTCGGTGTTGTGCTCTGCGAAGACAGTCATGAGGCCGCCACTCAGGTGGAGGACCATAAAGAAGGCGCCACCGGCGATGTAAACCGGGATGAGTGCCGCAAGCCCCGGCTTTTCATCCGGCGTGGCGCGTTTCACCAACAACAGGAAATAAGTCATGATCGGCAGCATGCCGACAATGAACGCGAAGGTCACCGGCCCGATGGTGCTGGCGACGAAGGGGATGGACTTCCCGATGAAGTATCCGGCCACGCCGAAGATGGCCGCGGGCATGAGGATCGTCATCACAATCTGTCCCATGCTCACATCATCGGGGCTCGCCTCCCGCTGAGGATCGGCCACTGCCAGTTTCTTCCAGTTGATCACCAGGACGGATGTGCCGATCAGCAGGCCGACCCCCGCCGCGGCGAATGCCAGGTTGAAGCTCCACAGATTGCGCAGCGGGGCCGCCAGAAGAGCCGAGACCGCCGCACCGATGTTGATGCCCATATAGAAGATGTTGAAGCCCGCATCGCGTTTCGGATCGTCAGGTGCGTAGAGATTTCCAACCATTGCCGAGATGTTCGGTTTGAAAAACCCGTTTCCGATGCACAGCAGGATCAAACCCAGATAGAAGGAAGGCAGACTGCGGACCCCCAGGGCGAAGTACCCGGCCGCCATCAAAATTCCACCAATGAAGACCGACCGCCGAAAACCGAGGTATCTATCGGCGATCATGCCACCGAGGAACGGCGTAAAGTAGACGAACGCGAGATAGGTGCCGTAGATCTCACCCGCCGTGGCATTGGAGAAACCCAGACCTCCACGCTCGGTGTCGATGATGTAGAGGTAGAGGATGCCCAGCATCAGGTAGAAACCAAGGCGCTCCCACATCTCGGTGAAAAACAGAGGGGAAAGTCCCTTGGGATGTCCAAACGCCATAGTGTCTCCTTAGGATTGGTGTCGAATTCAATGGCGGGCGTGAGCCCGCAGCATCCTACCTCAGCCGGTCACAGATATGAAATCCGGACATGATCTCGTGAAGGAGCGGATGATCCTGTAGGATTTCAGCGTGAGGCAGAAAAGGAAAACCGAACGGGCTCCGGCTCCGCCGACAATCCGAAAACGGATCTGGTTGCTTGCCATCGGCTTCCTGTTGGTGCAGATCATCGTCCTGCCCGGCGCCGCAAGCCCATTTCGCACCCCCAAGACCGTGCTGGCGCTGATCGTCATTCTGGTTGTCGTGGGACTCAGCATCGCCGGTCAATGCGCCCGTGGCCGCCTCACCATCCGCTGGACACCCGTGGCGGTGGTCTTGATCTGCCTGCCTCTGATCCAGATTGCCTCCGGGCTGTGGAGTTTGAACCCAAAGCTCGCCCTGGTCGCCGCCCTCCACACTGTCATCTGGGTCGGCGGCGCCGTGTGGATCGCCACGGCCTCCGCAAAAGAACGTCTGCGGCTCATCGACGCGACCGCCATCGGCGCTGCCGTTTCGGCTGCGGTCCTGATTGCTCAGGCGGCCGGGCTGGCAATCTTTTCCCTCGGCCCCGCGGGACCAAGCGGGCGGTTGAACCTCACCGGCCTCACGGGCAATCCGGCGGATCTTGCCATGGCGGCTGTCCTCCTCCTGCCTCTGATCCTCACCGCTCCCGGAAAAGACGACCGGCCCAGGGTTCGGTGGACCCTCGCCGTCCTGCTCACCGCCGCCGCGGTGATCTCACAGACCTTGACAGCGTTTGTCGCCCTGGCCATGGTCTGGGCAACCTGGCTCTTCCAGCAGCGATCCCGTCGGCTGTGGATCGCCTCGGCGGCGACAGCCATCGTGGTGCTCGCGGTTGGATTCTCGACCGGTCTGGACACGCGGATCAAATGGCAGCTGAAGCGGATCGAACGCGGCGACTGGTATTCGGTCCTCTCGGCGCGAAGCGACGGTTGGACCGCCGCCGGCGAAATGGTCCGGAGCCACCCGATGGCGGGAACCGGCGCCTCCAACTTCACCCACGCCTACTACCCGAGCCGGCTTGCCTGGCTCGAAAACACCGGATCCGTCGGGCGCCGAACCGAGCTCGCAACCCACTTTCGTTTCGCTCACTGCGATCCGCTGCAGATGGTTGCGGAACTCGGGGTCCCGGGCCTCATCTGGATGATCGCCCTGGTGGTCGTCGCATTTCGCTCTCGACCGCGGGGTGATCCACTCCCCCCCCTTGCCATGGCGGCCTTTGTGCCCTTCGCGCTGTTCCACTTCCCCACTCATCTGGCAGTGAGCCTCGTGCCGTTGATTCTGACCCTCGGCCAGGTGATGGCTGCCGATCGAGAGGTCGTGTTGGAACCCGGGAAATGGATGAGGCGTCTGTTAGCGGTCACGATCGTCATCCTCGTTCTGGTGGGGACCTATTGGCAGCTCCACAGCCTGATGCTCAATCTGTGGCGTGGTGGGTTGACTCACGCCCTGTCCACGATTCAGACCCTGGATGAGCCCGACCGCTCACGGCTGGCGGCCACCGTGGAGTCGCAGATCCTGCCTCGGATGCCGGCACTGGCTGGAGCTCGCCCCTGGCTCTGGCGTTTGGTCGGACAGGCGAGGATCGCCCGCGGCGACGACACCGGGGCCGAGATTGCATTCCGAAACGCCATGGGTCTGTGGCCGCACGAGGAGGCGGAGTTCGGCCTCGGCCTCGCTCTGGCGAACCAGGACCGCCGATCCGGTGAGCAGGGTCTCGACCTCGGCCTGCGCAACCGCCGCGGAGAGGCCATCGTTCACCTCTCCCGGGTGTGCCGAACGAATCCGGCTCTCTTGGATCTCATCGTGGAAGATGATCTTCGAAGGACCGTCGCAGAGATCGTCGGAGTCGCCCCCGGAAAGCGGCGGTCGCGTCGGTAGCCCTACTCGTTCTCGAGACGACTTTCGGTCATTCTGTTCTGCTCGCAGTTATCCCGACCCACAAAGTCCCGTGGATAGAGCTTAAGACAGACTCGACGGATATCGGTAAAGACGCCATGGTCGAGCATCTCATTGTCGGCGTTGCGTGAGGCCATTGCCGCCTGACTCAAATACTGTCGTTGTCGACACGCGTCAACGGCGCCGGGACCCTTCGATCGCTCCGACCCACACCGGGCGGCGATGATCTCATCGTCGGTCGGGGGTGTCTCAGGTGAACTCTGCGTCGTCGACGCGGCGGTGGAACGCCCCGGGGTCTTCACCACGACCGCAAGCCTCTCTCGCGCCTGGCCCATTTGCCGGCGACATCGGGCGATCTCAGTCTTCGACTCGGTGAATGTCGAGTTGTTCAGGTTGATGTCCTCGCGCACTCTGGCGCCGGCTGCGCCACAGATGTCGGCGGCTTCCAAGGCTTCCCCTAACGGCTCGGAAAAACCATCACCGGGCCGCAACAGGTAGATCTCCTGAACCCCTCGCTCGAGCTCGCGCGCGGACTCTTCCATCCGGGTCAGGATGGGGTCATCACGCAGGAGGGTTCTGGTGCGGGCCTGCTCCACAAGCTCACCAAGTTGGTCGGCCACGGCCGAACAATCGGCCAGGACGCCGCCGATCATCTCGCCATCGGCCTTCTCGCCGGCCCGAGGATCGACGACGACCTTGTTCTCTTCGACAATGGCTTCAGGGTTCAGCTTGATGGAGCCGGCGACGTCGCCCAGACTCTTGGTCTGGGTCCAGCCCGTAGGGCACACGAGCAACATCACACTCACCAGAACCACAGCTTGGATTCTCATGATCCCTCCTGTCCGCGTCTCAGAACCACCGTACAACCCAATTCACGATTCATAATTCATGATTCACAATCCATGATTCATGATTGTATCACCCGTTCTATGAGTGAGTTGCGAGATTCATGACCACTCGCCGATCTCGCTGTTGAGGAATGTCAAACCCGAGTTACGTGTTAATTACCAGGTGGGACTGGGCTTGCCTCGGTCCACACTGAACCGTATCCTTGAGAGGTACTCCGGCCCTGAAGGGCCGAGTCGGAGGTCGTTCGATGAACACTCGATTGCTCCACGGTGCCGCGCTCGTCGCCGTTTTCGCCATTTCGACAGGGGTCGTATTGATCCCGTCCCCCGGCTACGCCCAGGATGTGATTCTGTCGCCGGTTCCCAAGGAACCGTGCTGCATGGCCAATTTTCGCTTTGCCGGCACCTGCCAGGTGATGCCGCGGCAGGGCCAATACTGCGAGAACATCCTCTCGTATCTCAACAACTTCAACAGCGGGGGCGAGGCCTACTGCAACTCGACGAACATTCGCGGCGGTTGGACGCTGACCGACTGCGGATCGGGCGCCGCCGCCGGTCAGATCGGTCACATGGAGAAGCAGTACATCGACGTCGAACAGGCGGCCCCGGCCACCGTGGCGTCTCCCTCGAAGGCCAACTCGAAGCTGCCGCAGGCCAACACACCCCGCGCCATCGACTCGAACCAGCTCCAAGCCTCGGATGCCAGCGTCATTCAGGTCCGGCTCGAGCAGCCCCTCGACGGGGAGAATCTGGTCGCCGGGCAGGAGCTCTCAGGACGGCTCGAGGCCGATGTTCTGGGCGCCGATGGCGAGGTCCTCGCCCCGGCGGGATCGCTGATCAGCGCCCGCGTGGGCGCCGAGAATGCCTGGGATGCACCCTCCTCCGGCAACCTCCAGCTCCAACTGGTCGGCACCACGACCTCGGCCGCCGATCTCTTCGGCACCGCCGACACCACCCCTGCGGTCGAGAGTCCTGACGCGGCGTCGGTTCACCTCACCGGTGACCTGGTCGAGCTGTCGCAAGACTCGGTCCTCACTTTCCAGCTCAAGGAGGTCTCGGAGCAACCCGAAGACATGCGGGTATTGACCACCGCCACCGCAATCTGGATGGAAGCCTTCAACAACGGTGACCCGGTGACCATCGCCGGGCTGTCCTCGGAAAACGGGGCCTTGCTGCCGCCCAACGGGCGGGCGATCATCGGGCGCGATGCGATTTTCTCCTACTGGAAAGCCATGCTCGACGACTCGGAAACAAAGGTCGAGTTGGTGAACATCGAAACCGTGGTCGAGGGCGATCTCGGCTACAAGGCCGGACGCTTCGAACTCATCGATTCCACCACCGGAACATCGGTGGATGAGGGCAAGTACATCCAGATCTGGAAGCGATCGCCTCAGGGCTACTGGGAGCTGCACCGGGACATGTGGAACAGCAGTGTCAAGGGCACAGGCAAAGGCTCATAGCAAGTAGGATCCCTACGGTCTCCGGCCCTGACCCCGACGGGGCTGTGGAAGCGCGACGGTTTCGCACCTCGTCGTGGTGCGGAGTTCCACGTCGTCCACCCACCAGCCGGCCCGGGCATCGGCGCGATCGCAGCCCAACCGCCAACGGAATCGGACCGTCAGGCCGACAAAATCCGTGAGGTCCACCACCGTGTCCGTCCAGCCGTCGTCGAAACCGGTCCAGGCTCTTTCGCCGCCGAAGGGGTGGCCCGTGCCGACGCTGACGAATCCGGAGTAGCCACCACGAAGAAATCGGCCGGGGTTGTCGCCCACGGTCGCCCCATTCCCGTGGAGAATGTCGTGCCAGCTCGATCCGCCGTCGGTGCTGTACTCGAGACGGCCGCCGTCCCAGAAGGGCTCCAGGTCGTAGAGGTGGTAGAAGCTGAAAACGGTGCTGTCGTCGAGGATCTCGAAACCGTCCACGAGGGCGACAACCTGATCCTTCACCCGCGGCTCGTTGCGGCAGAACCACGACCGTTCTCCGCTGTGGGCCACGTCGTCGACCACACCCCACGGATCGGTGCCGCTGTCCTGGCTCGATCCGACTCCCGTCGACCACCCGTCGAGGGAACCCTCGACCGAGTCGCTGAAGTGCACGTCCTCGGGGCCGGTGGTCCAACCTGACTGCACGACCGGGTTGTCATCCTCCGCAAGGCTCAGCTCATCCGCTGCACGCACCCGGTAGTGGTAGAGCTCGCCATCCACCACCGTCGTGTCACGGAACCTCGTGCCCTTGACCCCGCCGGCGATCAAGCTCTCCGGATCGGGCTCGAAGGACGGCACGATCGACCGGTAGACGAGATATTCCACGCCCGCCCCGGCGCACCCCGGTTCCGCCGCCCTCCACTCGAGATCGAGGGCGCACCCGGCCTCACGGCGGTCGACGACCTCGTCGAGGCCCCAGAACAGCGGCGCGCGCCTGCACGGCCCGCCCGCGGTCACCGTCACTCCCGGCGAGTTGTCCGACCAGCACTCGCCGTAGCCGACCGAGTAGACGTAGGTGTAGTCCGAACCGCCCGAGGCGGCCGTATCGTGGTAACTCGTCTCCGGTGCCGCGATCACCGCGAGGGTCTCGAACGGGCCACCGACCTTCATCGATCGGGAGACGCGGTAGGCCGTGGCGCCCACAAAATCGTCCCACTCGATGACGACTCCGTCATCGGTCGCTCGCGCCGCCGGGTCCGCGGGCGGGTCGCCTCCGAGACACGGGAGGCAATCGTGTTCGACGACAAGCCGGATTTCGTCCAACCACCAACCCCAACCCTCCCCCGGGGTCTCGTCGCACCCCATACGCCAACGCAGCAGCAGCCGTCGGCCGGCGAAGTCCGAGAGATCCACCCTCGAATGCACCCAGCCTCTCGAATCGCCGGTCCAGCCTTCGGCCCGGAAGAGCGGATTCGTGGGGGCCCCGATGGTGTCGGTGTAGCCTCCGGTCCGCCACCGTTGCGGATCATCGGGAACGGTCTGGCCGTCGCCCTCGAGAATGTCGTGCCAGTCGGACCCGCCGTCGGTCGAGTACTCCAACCGACCACCGTCGCGCGCATTGCGCAACCGAAAGCGATGATCGAACTCCAAGATCGGTTCCGAACCCGCCGGCAGGGCGATGGGCTCGGCCGTCCGGAGCACCTGATCCTTTACCCGATCCTCGTCGGCGACGTAGAATGCGGACTCCCCGGCCCATGCGTCGTCGTCGGTGACCCCCCAGGGTTCGGTTCCGGTGTCGGAGGGTGAGCCAAGTTCCCGGATCCAACCGTCAATCTCTCCCTCGACATCCTCATCGAGATAGACGACGTCGGGCCCGGACGGTCGTCCACCGATCTCGACCGTGTTGCCGTCGTCGTCCGTCTGACCGTGGTGCCAGGCCCGGACCAGGTAGTAGTAATCCCGGCCGGACTCCAAGGGCCGGTCCCGCCAATACGTCCCCGCCGTCGAGTCCACGAGCCGGTTGTCGGCACTGAGTTCGAAACCCGGTTGGTCGCCCCGGTAGACGGTGTACATCACGACCCCCGGGCACGCGGGATCCGCCGGTGCCCAGCTCAATTCGAGCGAGCAACTCGACCGGGCCGGGTCGTCGACCGACGCGAGGCCGGCAAAGACCGGCGTCAACAAACAGGCGCCTTCCGCAGTTGCCGACGCCTCGTCCGAGTACTCCGACCAGCATGAACGGTAGGTGCGGACGACGTAGTGGTACTCGCTCCCGCCGGAGACGGCCGTGTCGAGGAACGATCCCACCCCGGCCGCGACCGTGGCAATGGGGACGTAGGGGTGGCCTCCGGGATCGTCGGAACGAGAGATCTCGTAACGGGTCGCCCCCGAAACCGCCGACCACCCCACCCGAATCTGGTTGTCGCCGAGGCGCGTCGCCTCCACCTCCACCGGCGGCAAAGGCGCCTCGGCACACGGTCCGGCATCGCCGGAGATCGCCAAAGCGAAGTCCTGACCCGCGAGCCCGCTCGGCGCCACCGACACGTTGACACCCACGACATCGGCAATCCACGTTCCCGAACCGGGGACTTCGATGCGGATGACCTCGACATTGTTGTCAGCGTCCCGGTCGGTTCCCGGATCGGGGATCGACCAGGCCCCGGCAAAGACATTGCCGTGATAGACGGTACCGTCGGGCGCCGTCAGCACCAGGTCGAGATCGTTGACGAGCGGGTGGTCGGCATCCTCCTCGCCCGGCACATCCGTCCACACCAGGGCGAGTTTCAGCGCGGTCGACGACGAGCGCACCACCACCGGCGCGCTCCAACTCAACCCGGTCGAGAGCTCGGAGGTCTCATCCTGATCGAAAAAGGCCACGGACCCGGGCTCCGGCCCGCGCACGCTCGCCGCGAGATCGACGCGTCCCCAACCGCGTCCATAGTCGGGGCCGCCTCCCTCGTTGTCGGCAGCGGCGATAAGTGCGGCCTTGACCAGCGCCGGACTCGGGCGACGGCCTCGCTCGCGCCACAGAGCCTCGTGCAGCACCGCTCCGGCGCCCGCCGCCACCGCGCATGCCTGCGAGGTTCCGGTGTTGATCGCATAGTTCTGCCCGGTCCAGGCCTCGTCCCACAGCTGAACGCCGTAGGTGTCCCCCGATTCGACGGACAGCACATCGGACCCGGGGGCCACGAGATCCGGCTTCAAGCGACCCTGGGTGGGCCCGCGGCCTGAAGTCGTCAACACGGAGTCAGGATCGGGCCCGAGCTGGTGGCCGGGCACCCAGGCGCCGCAGCGGTCGTTCTGAACCGCGCCGATGGTGACGACGTTCTTGGCGGTGGCCGGCGAGGTCACCGTGCCCGGCTCTGGACCCACGTTACCGGCCGAAAAGAACGACGCCAGGGGTTGTGGGCCCGTCTGATCGGGATCAGCATCGCGCACGGCCGCATCGGCCTCCACCGCTCCGCTGGTGTAGCCGACCACAGGGCCGGTCAACCCGACCTGACCCCACGAGTTGCTGCTGAGGTGGGCGCCGTTGCGGGCGCCCCATGCCATCATCTCGGCGACGGTCCCGTAGCCCCCTTCGAAGATGTTGTTTGTGACGATCTCGGCGCCCCAGGCCATCCCGCGCACGGTCGGCAGGCCCTGGGTGTGATCACCGCACCCGGAGGTGTTGAACGGCGCCGAAAAAGACCCCCGGCCGACAATCGATCCCGCGGTGTGGGTCCCGTGGGCGGTGTCGGCATAGGCCATCCGGCCGGAAACGGCGGTCACGGCGTCCGCCAGGTCGGGGTGGGTCAGATCGACCCCGGAGTCGTTGTGCGAGACGGTGACGCCCGAGCCGTTGTAGCCGAGATCCCACACCGGCTCGACGGCGACCAGGCTCGGTCGCGGGGCCAGGTTGTTGTGCGGTTCAACGCCGAAGACCGGCTCGGCGTAGCCGATCTCGGGGTGGCCGCGCAGCAGATGCTCCAGTTCACGGCCGGTCATTTCACCCATCCGGCCATCACCGACGACGGCCTTGGTCTCGCTCGAAAGCTGACGCCCGCCAAAACCCAAAATCAGCAACCCGGGTTCGCCCGTCGGCATATCACCTCCGAGCAACGGCGCGAGCGACCGGTGAACCCGCGCCTCCGTGGGCAGCGGCCCGACGCCCCGGATGACGGGAAAACCTTCGGATGTGGTGATCTGCAACGCGCCCGCAAGGATCCCGCGGTCGGCCATGACCACCAGGGCGTGGGGGTCCGCCGGCGCCAGGATCTCCACTCCCAGGGCCTCGAACGCGGTCCGCCACGTCTCATCCAGCGGACCGACCAGATCGAGAATGAACACCGGCCCATCCGCCCCGGTCAGATCGCCCGACAGGGGGAGCCTTTCGCTCCAACCCCTGAATCCGACGGAATCCGCCGGCGGAAACAGGTGGGCGCGGGCGCCGATCCCGGGCGAAAGTCCGGCCCCCACTCGTACGAGAGACATGGCGCCATAGTCGTGAATGACCATCGCCGCCGGGTCGAGATCGGGCAACAGTTCATTGGGAATCAACGCAAGGACGCCGGGCGGAGATCGTTGGTCGACGTCGCTTCCGACCGTCCCGGCGTGAACCGAGAACGTGGCGGCAATCAACGTGCAGGCACCGAACACACCAATCCGAAGCATCAGTCTCCCGTCCACACCTCCACTCTAGCGGATTTGACGGCCGGCTTCGTCCGGCCCACAATCAACACACCCTTTCTGCGAGGAGATATGATGAAAGCCATCCCTCTCGTTCTTATCGCGGTCGTCGCGGTGATCCTCGGTTGTGGCGGCGATTCACCGCCCACCGAGCCCGAGCAGTCGGTGCCGGCGCTCGACAACGGCTCCTTCACCACCGAGATCGACGGCCGAACGATCCACTACGAGGTTCACGGCCGGGGTCCGGTGGTCATGGCATTGACCAACTCGTGGGGGCTCAGCCTCGAGGGGCTGCGCGAGCTCTTCAGTCCGCTGACCGAGCGCCTCACCATGGTCTACTTCGATCCCCGTGGGATCGGCGGGTCCTCGCCCACCGTTGAAGACTCCGACATGAGCCTCGCCGCCGTGCGAGAGGACTTCCACGCCCTCCGAAAGCACCTCGGATTCGACACCGTCAACGCCATCGGCTGGTCCAACGGGGCCACCAACCTCATCCTGCTCGCAGAGGAGAACCCCGAAACCATCGCCTCCGCGATTTTCGTCCACGGCGTCGCCAGCTACGGCACCGAAGACTTCCTCGCTTTTGCCCAAAAGTACCCCGAACTGACTCGGAAATACGTGGCCTTTCAACAGGAGATGACCGACGAGTCGCTCACCGATGAGGACCGCACCGCCAGGATGCGCGAATTGTGGCTCGGTGAATATTTCCCGACCATCACCGCCGATCCGGACACCGCCGCGCCGTTGATTCAGGCGGCCTTTGCCGACGCCGAATTCAGCTGGTTGCACGGCCAGTACGCCACCAAGGAGAGTCCGGCCTTCGACTTTCGCGAAAACCTCGGATCAATCACCGCCCGCAGCCTGGTCATCGCCGGCGCCCACGACAGCCTTCCGCCGGACAAGGTCAGGGAAATATCCGACGGCATCGCCGACGCGTCCTTTGTGGTTTTCGACGCCAGCGGCCACTTCTCGCCCATCGAGGAACCCGACGATTTTGCAATGGTGATCTTCACGTTTCTCGGCGTCGAATGATGGTCGGGGCGGGCGCGGCTCGTTGTTCCCAACGCTCGACAGTCGTGTTGCCGTCGTTTGGCCATGGACCTATCTTTGAGCACATGGGCCCGCACACCGTTTCCGCCCCACTGGAATCTAACCGGGAATCGGGGCGACACCCCGAACCGCGGAGGTTCGACATGAAAAGCTCTCTTCGAGGCGTCGTCGCTCTGGCCGTCTTCCTCGCGATCGGCCCGGGTCTTCTCTTCGGCCAGACGCTCGCCGAGCTCGACCAGTACAACCTCACCGGAGCCGTCACCGCGGTCACACACTCGATCACTCCGATGGGCCAGTGGTTCACCGTCGGGCGGCCGGGACGGTTGGTGGCGGTGGAGCTCTGCCTGTCGACGACGGCCGGCACGACCCAACCCCTTGTCTTTGAGATCCGAGATTTCGGCGGCGGGCTTCCCGGAATCACCCTCGAGACCCTCACCTTGACCCCGGCAGACCTCGCGCCCATGGTGAACCATCTCGTCCTCGACCAGGTGACCGGTACGTTGATCGATCTCTCTCACCTCGAGATCGATGTCGCCATCGGCGACCAGATTGGATTCTGGATGGCGACGACCGAGCTTTCACCCGACGGCTACATCTATCGAATCATCTCTGGAAACCCCTACCCCAACGGCGAGTACATCACCACCACCGGCGCGGTAGCCGATGTGGATGTGGTCTTCAAGACATTTGTCGCTGGGCCGATCTTCAGCGACGGCTTCGAGACCGGCGACACCTCGGCCTGGTCCAACGGCGAGATCGCCTTCGTCACCACCACGCCGTACTACTCCGCCACCGACATCTCGTGGTTGGGCAGGGTCTTCTGCCAGAGCGGCGACTGCCCGTGGGATCCTCCCGACCAACTCCACGACGGCATCGACTTCATGCCGGTTGCCGATCTGGTGCCCTTCAGATCCGCCTGCGACGGCACGGTGAGCTGGGTCGATCTCTTCTTCAACACCGGCAACGGCCTCTATCAGGGCAACGTCCTCATCGAGTGTTCGGCTGATCCGACCGGTGGGCTGATCTACGCCTTCGAGCCCATGTCGCCCGACATCAATGTCGGCAACCTGCAGATCGCGAACATCACGGTCACGGACGGGGATCCGGTCGCCGCCGGCGACCTGATCGGCAACCTGGTGATCTCCGAGCCCGGTTCACACCTCCACTGGGGGGTGGTGTCCGACTTCACTCAGGTCTGCCCCGTGCCCCACCTGACACCGGCGGTGGCGGCGGACTTGCTCACCCTGATCAGACGCGACCACCCGACCTGGGAGATCTGCCACTGAGGAGTCCCGCCGGGTTGTGGTACCTTCGCCCAAAGGGACTCGAGGCATGATCACATTCAAGAGTCGTTCCGGAATTGCAGCATTCTCCATCCTCCTGATGTCGTTGGCCGGCTGCGCATCCTTCAACCCGACGCCCCTTGAAGAGGTGGGGTTCAAGGATCGAGCGCAAACCCAGACGAGGAACGGCATCACCGTTTCCGTCGCGGTGCTCTCGGCCGAGGAGGCCAAGGCCGCCTTCGACACCAAGCTCTACAAGAAGAAGATCCAACCGATCTGGGTCGAAATCACCAATGATACGAACCGGCTACACGGTTTTCTCCCGCGGAGCATCGACCCCAACTACCGCTCGGCGCTCGAGGTCGCACAGAAGAGTCTCAAGACCGGGGCCAAGAAATCCAACCAGGCCAAACGGGAGTTCTACTACCTCAACTCGATGCCCTTCGAGCTGCCGCCCGGGGAGACTCGATCCGGATTTGTCTTCGGCGACCGGAGCAAGGGCGTGCGCTGGATGGTCGTGACCGTCATCGGCGAGAATGCTGCCGAGTCCTTCGAGTTCATCATCGAGGTTCCCGGGTTCAACGCCGATTTTCACAAGCTCGAGGATGTGGTGATCTATGCCGAGGACGACTACACCGATCTCGAAGAGCAAGGCCTCCTCGAATGGATCGAAAACCAACCGGCCTTCGTCACCAACAAGGACGGCAGCAAGACCGGAGACCCGCTCAACCTCGTCATCATCGGGAAAGCCGAGGCGGTGTGGCCGGCCTTTCTCCGCATGGGCTGGGACCCGACGGCGGCTATGACCACCGGATCGGCGCTCAAGACCGGCGTCTTCGGCATCTTCGGCGGCGGCTACCGCTACGCTCCCATCAGCGATCTCTATGTCTACGGTAGGGCGCAGGACATCGCGCTGCAAAAGGTGCGCAACAACATTCACTACCGCAATCACCTCCGCCTCTGGAAGGCTCCGGTCAGATATCAGGGCAGACCGGTGCTCATCGGTCAAATCAGCCGCGACATCGGCAGTCGATTCACCACCAAGAGTTCGACTCTGACCACCCACCGCATCGACCCCGATGTCGACGAAACCCGGGCGTCGTTGATTCAGGACTTCCTCTGGGCTCAGGCGCTCGATATCTTCGGGTATGCCGGGGGCGTCGGCGAGATCTCGATCGAAGAGCCACGCGGCAATCTCACCGGCGACATCTTTTTCACCGACGGAAAACGCGCGGTGATGGTTCTCTCAGCGGAGCCCGTCGACTACGAGCACATCGACTTCTTCTCATGGCACGAGCCGGCCGCGGTGGAATCAGCCGTCGAGCCCGCCCCCGCCATCGACGAGGAGTGACCGCTCAACCGGGGGGAGCCGTGACCAGGCTCGACCGAGCCAGCTGACACCTTCGAGAAAGTACCGCGCCCGGTCGGTCTCTGGGCAGACGCGACGCAGCAGATTCCAAAAGGCGACCGAGTGATCCGGGTGGTGGATGTGCGCCAATTCGTGCGCCACCACCGCCTCGAGTACCCACGACGGCATCGGGCGGAGGGCGGCGTTGAGCTGGATCGTCCGGGTGCGGGTGCTGTAGCTCCCCCACCGCGAAATCTGGCCGGTCGAGAACCGCGCAGCCATGATCTCAGGGCGATCGGGGAACTTCCGGGCCACCCTCCGGGCCAATTCAAGCGCGTCGTGTTCAGTGTTGACCTTACGCGCCCGTTCCCGTCGCACCAATCGGCGTGCGAGCGATTGGATGGCATCATCGAGCTCGTTCTCGGAAACCCACCTCGGTGCGCTGACCCGCAGCTCGGTTCCCACCAGGCGAACGTTGATGTTCTTCACCTTCTTGCGGCTGACCCTCAGCGCGAGGGTCACGCCATCGATGGTGACGGTTCGGGCGGGAGCTTCCATACCCGGAGTGTACGCGATACCGATCGGCTCATGGTTCCACCATTCCGCCGATTCCTGCACGGAGGGCGCCGGAAGATCCTTCGAGACCATCAGTTCTTGAAATCACGCCCTCGTTCGCACAAGATAGAGGTGGGCACCGAGATGCAGTCAAGTCGGGAGTTCAGACAATTGAGACAGCGTCGCCGAGTCGCGATGATTCGTTCGCTCAGGTCGAAAGGTCAGACAATGCTCTTCAACGGCCGCGCCGCCTTCACCCGCATTCCTCTCGCGATTGCTGCGATCGTCGTGGTTCTTATTCCGGCAAACGCGGGCGCCCAGGCGTGTTTCGAGCACGTAGGCAACATCAACTACAGCCCGACCAATTGCACCGCTCAGCCGGAGTACGACCGCGTATTCCGGCTGCAGACGGTGACGTGGAAAAACCACAAGTATCTCTTTGTCGATGAGGGCAACGAGATCAGGATCATGAACATCGACAACCCGCTCAACCCGACGACCCTTGCGACGTCGTTCTTCAACATTCCGAATGTCGGTGACTCCGACTACGATCTCCAGAATTTCACGGTCTGCGACGACTGTCGGTACGGCATGGCCAACTACAAGGCGGCGACGGTGCTCTTCGATCTCGGGACGGGCACAACCCCGAGCTTCGGCAGCGTTCACAAGAATTTCGACGCCAGGATCGTCCTGGGCGGGTTCACCTTCAAGGTCGGCGTTCAGCAGTATCTGATCGCCGCCAGTCTGGGAAACAACAACTGCAGCGGCGGCAACGACTCGGCGCTCTATCTGTTCAACGGCATCGACGAGGCCGACAACCCCGTTTTGGAGTGCGTCCTCGCCGGCGGCTCCGGGGTC